>Ga0206795_1024_pt1 | contig 33931 bp, 35 predicted proteins | sample Alteio_BWOrgCont_71_FD_152872 | JGI IMG/M metagenome (GOLD analysis project Ga0206795, IMG submission 152872) | Enriched cells from forest soil in Barre Woods Harvard Forest LTER site, Petersham, Massachusetts, United States -... | ecosystem: Environmental > Terrestrial > Soil > Temperate forest >... | reverse complement strand
ATTTTTGTGTGGCGTGACCGTCGCTTATTGGGCGGAGGCGCAGGGCAATCCGTTGTATCCGGCGAGCGTGGCGCAGCACGCGACGACCGCTCAACCGGGCGGAAACATGGAAGGCAAGGAGACGCGCTTCGGGATCGCGAATTCGGCGCTGTTCGCGACGGTGACCACCGACGCGAGCTGCGGCGCGATCAACGGCTGGCACGATTCGTTTACGCCGCTTGGCGGACTGGTGCCGATGGTCAACATCATGCTGAGCGAGGTGATCTTCGGCGGCGTAGGTTCGGGCATGTACGGAATTCTGGTTTACATCGTGCTCGCAGTGTTTATCGCCGGACTCATGGTGGGACGAACGCCGGAATATCTGGGGAAAAAGATTGAAGCGTACGACGTGAAGATGGCGATGCTGGTGTCGCTGGTTTTCCCGCTGATCATTCTTTCGCTCACGGGAATTTCGGTGGTGAAGGGATTTGGGATAGCTGGGATTTCCAATGCAGGGCCGCACGGGCTGAGCCAGATTCTGTACGCGTTTGTTTCGTCGGCTGGAAATAACGGCTCGGCGTTTGGCGGCCTGACTGTGAACACGCTGTGGTATGACGCGGCGACTGGGATTACCACGCTGGTAGGGTGCTTTCTGATGATCATTCCCATGCTGGCGATTGCGGGGAACCTGGCGCAGAAAAAATATGTGCCGCCGTCGCTGGGGACGTTTCCGGTGACGACACCGCTGTTCACCATGCTGCTGATCAGCGTGATTTTGATTCTTGGCGCGCTGACATTTTTTCCGGCTCTGAGTTTAGGGCCGATTCTGGAACACCTGCTGTTGCACGTGGGAAAAACTTTTTAGGGGCGATATGGCAAGCCAGCGCAAATCGGTTTGGGATCTCGATCTGGTACGCAGCGCGTCTTGGAGTTCGCTGCTGAAGCTCGATCCACGGAACATGATGGGGAATCCCGTTATGTTCGTGGTGGAGATTGGCAGCGTGATTACGACGGCGCTGCTGTTCCTGCATCCGCATGAGGCATTTCGCTTCAACCTGCAGATCACGCTGTGGCTGTGGTTCACCGTGCTATTTGCGAATTTCGCCGAGGCGATGGCCGAAGGACGCGGGAAGGCGCAGGCGGAGACGCTGCGCAAAGCGCGGTCGGAGACGATGGCCAACCGGCTTCTGCCGAACGGGAAAGTGGAAGAAGTCACGAGCGCGAAGCTGCGCGTGGGCGACATGGTTTTGGTTGCGGCGGGGCAACTGATTCCGGGCGATGGCGAGATCGTGGAAGGCGTGGCCTCGGTGGATGAATCGGCAATTACAGGCGAGTCTGCGCCGGTAATTCGCGAAGCGGGCGGCGACCGTTCGGCGGTGACGGGTGGAACCCGCGTACTGAGCGACCAGATCAAAGTGAAGATCACGTCGAATCCGGGAGAGACATTTCTCGATCGGATGATCGCGCTCGTCGAGGGGGCGGCGCGGCAGAAGACGCCGAATGAAATCGCGCTGAATATCTTGCTGGCTGGGCTGACGATTATTTTCCTGCTGGCGGTGGTGACGCTGCAGCCGTTCGCGATTTACTCGGGATCTCCGCAGACGGTCTTTGTGTTGGTATCTCTGCTGGTGTGTTTGATTCCGACCACGATTGGCGGATTGCTTTCGGCGATTGGTATTGCGGGCATGGATCGACTGGTGCAGCACAACGTGCTGGCGATGTCGGGACGCGCGGTGGAAGCGGCAGGAGATGTGAATACCCTGCTGCTCGATAAGACGGGGACGATTACGTTTGGCAACCGGCAGGCAACGGAATTTTTGCCGGCACCGGGTGTAAGCGAAGCCGAGATGGCCGACGCCGCGCAGCTTTCGTCGCTCGCGGATGAGACGCCGGAGGGGCGGTCGATCGTTGTCCTGGCGAAAGAAAAATACCAGCTGCGTGGGCGTGAGTTCGCCAGCCACGAAGCCGAGTTTATTCCATTCACGGCGCAGACGCGCATGTCGGGAGTGAATCTGGATGGGCGCGAAATTCGCAAGGGCGCAGCCGAATCGATCGCGCGTTACGTCGAACAGAATGGAAATGGTCCGATGCCGGCGGAGGTGCGGGCGACGGTTGAGCGGATTGCGTCGTCCGGCGGAACGCCGCTAGTGGTGGCACAGAATCAGCGGGCGATGGGCGTGATTCATCTGAAGGATGTAGTGAAGGGCGGGATTCGCGACCGCTTTGCGCAGCTGCGGGCGATGGGAATTCGCACGGTGATGATTACGGGAGACAATCCGCTGACTGCGGCAGCGATTGCGCGCGAGGCGGGTGTGGATGATTTTCTGGCGCAGGCGACGCCGGAAGACAAACTCAAACTGATTCGCAGCGAGCAGGCGGGTGGAAAACTGGTTGCGATGACGGGCGATGGAACGAATGACGCTCCGGCGCTGGCGCAGGCCGATGTGGGCGTAGCCATGAATACGGGCACGCAGGCGGCGAAAGAAGCCGGGAACATGGTCGATCTGGATTCGAATCCGACGAAGCTGATTGAGGTGGTGGAAATCGGCAAGCAATTGCTGATGACGCGCGGGGCGCTGACGACATTTTCCATTGCGAACGATGTGGCGAAGTATTTTGCGATTATTCCGGCGATGTTTGCCGTGACCTTTCCTGTGCTGAACGCGCTGAACATCATGCATTTGAAGACGCCGCAGTCGGCGGTGCTTTCGGCTGTGATTTTCAATGCGCTGATCATCATTGCGCTGATTCCGCTGGCCTTGCGCGGGGTGAAGTATCGCGCGATGAATGCCGAGGCGCTGCTGCGGAAGAATCTTTTTATCTATGGCTTGGGCGGGCTGATTGCGCCTTTTATCGGGATCAAGATTATCGATGTGCTGATCACGATGGCACATCTGGCTTAAGGGAAATTATGAAGAAGCATTTGATCACTTCGCTGCTGATGACGATTGCGACCACGGTTCTGCTTGGGCTGGTTTATCCGCTGGTGGTGTGGGGATTGGCGCAGGTTCTGTTTCACGACAAGGCGAACGGGCAGATTATTACTCGCAATGGCGAGGCCATTGGATCGCGGATTATTGCGCAGCCTTTTACCGGAGTGAAATATTTTCATCCACGGCCTTCGGCGGCGGGCAATGGATATGACGCGGCGAATTCGGGCGGGACGAATCTTGGGCCGACGAATCAGAAGCTGATTGATCGCGTTCAGAACGATGCGAAGAGCTTGCAGGCGGAAAATCCAGCGCAGCCGATTCCGGTCGATCTGATCACGACATCGGCTTCGGGGCTTGATCCAGAGATTTCTCCGGCAGCGGCGGAGTTTCAGATTCCGCGCGTGGCGCGGGAGCGAGGGCTGGATCAAGCAGCGGTGCGTGATCTAGTGCAGAAGCATACGGCGCAGCGGGATTTGGGGTTGCTCGGCGAGCCACGGGTCAATGTGCTGGAGTTGAATCTGGCGCTGGATGATCTCACAGCGAAGCGGTGAGGGCTAGGTGGAGGCCCCGTCCGGACTCGAACCGGAACCGCAGGTTTAGGAAACCTGAGCTCTATCCCGTTGAGCTACGGGGCCGTGAGTTGATTGTACCTTGGGTGGTTCGTTCTTCTACCGCGGATTGATTTTTCTGACTTCGCTACATCTCATAAGAAGCTGACCTCAGGCGCTAGAGCGCTGGCCATTTCAAGGCTTAAGGGCACGAGTAGAGCTGTACCCTTCCCGGTCGTGATGAATTCTGGGGTTCTCTGTACGTCATCCGCTGTGGATTGTATTCTGCCGCCGCTTCGCGGCTCGCGGGCAGGAGTGCCCGCGCCACACTTGCGTCGTTATTGCGGTGCCTTTGGACTTACGGGGTTTGGACCGTTCAAGCAAAGCGCCCAACAGGTCAAGGCGGTTATGGCCGCTGCGCCAGATCCGATGGCCCACGGCGAATTCAGGATTGCGCCGACGCCGGGTATTCGAGTGCCTACTGCAGGCTCTTTTTCATCGCACTTCTCATCGAGCGATTCCTTTTGGCCTGCGAGAATTTTTGTGCGCACAGAAGTCGCGTCGTGTTTGGCTGGGTGAGCGCTGCTGATTTTGGAGTCGAGGTTCAAATCGCCGTTGAGCGCAGAAACTATTATCTTTCCGTTCACATCCACGAAGTCGAACTGAGTCCAATCTGCCGTGTTCACGGGGGTGAAGAGTCGGCAGCCGATGCGAACTCTCCATCCATGCGAGGTGTTGACAGACAGAGTGCCGTGGCCCAGGGAGAGTTCGGAGTTTTCAAAATCTACGATGGTTTCCGGGCCGAGGTCGGCGGTGGAACCGGAGGCGGTGATTCGCGCGGCGGCGTTTAACTGAGTTTGGATGTGGCTAGAGCCGTACAGCGCGGCGGACGGCGGCGCGGGACTGGTATTCAGGAGGACGCTGCCGGTCGTGTGCAGGATGGCACCGGATAGATCCTGCGCGTGCAGAGACACCGGCAGAATTGCGACGTGACACAGCCAGACGAAATTGCGCCATGTAAACAGGTCTCTCCTGCAAGGTCTCCGCACTACCGCGTGAGGCTAGTCTAGTCTGCGGGTTTGGCCGCAGGTATTGGCTGGCGTGGTGCGACAAGTCTGGTGCGCGGACTCAGGCGCGGGCGAAGTCGATGTAGCCCATTTTCGGGTCGGTGCGGATGAGTTTGGCACGGAGGTGGTCGCCAACGTCGAGGCCTTTGCCACCCTGGGCGAGCAGTCCTTCGATGTGCGGCTGGTCGACGCGAACAAAGGTTCCACCGTCGGTGACGCCGCTCACAATGGCATCGAAGACTTCCCCGATGCGATTGCGCATGGAGATGGCGGCGAGACGCTTGGTCATCTGACGTTCGACTTTGCGGGCAGCGTCTCCCTTGGCGGTGCAATTGGTGGCGATGACGCTCAGCTCAGAGTCGGTATAGGGATTGGGACGGCCATCAAGCAGAGCTTTAAGTAAACGCTGCGTCACCATGTCGGGAAAGCGGCGGTTGGGCGCGGTGGAGTGGGTGTAATCCTGGACGGCGAGGCCGAAGTGACCGGGCGAGGTTTCCCCGGCAGGCTCGAGAACGTATTCGCCGGGGCCGATGAGTTTGATCACGGTTAGAGAAACCTCGGCGAAGTGATCGGGATCGGCAGCTTTGCGGCGAAGAAGAAATTCGTTGAGAGCTTTCGAGTCGGGCTGCGCGGGAAGTTTTTCACCCTTGGTGGCGGCGAGTTGGACGATGCGGTCCCAGCGCTGAGGCGTGCGGACGATGCGGCGAAGCGAGGAAACTTTTTGCAGGCGGCGGGCGACGACTCCATTGGCCGCAACCATAAAGTCTTCGATTAAGTCTGTGGCGCGATTCTTCTGCTGCTTGACGACATCGACAATCTGCTCCTTGACAATCAGCGGCAGGAATTCGTCGGTCTGGAGGTTGAGGGCACCGTGCTGGTAGCGCTGATCCTTGAGCTTCTGCGCGATCTCATCCTGCAGTTTAAGTTGTGCCTGTAGCTCGCTGGAAGCTGCGACCTTGGGCGGAGCGGGCGACTTCCCTTCCAGCCAGGCTCCGAGCGAGTTGTATTGCAGCTGGGCTTTATTGCGGACAATGGCGCGATAACTGTCGGATGACTGCACGACGCCGTAAGCGTCGACGACGAATTCGGTGACGACGGCCAGGCGGTCCTGATTTTCGAGCAGCGAAGTTTGCCCGGTGGAAAGTTCCTCGGGAAGCATGGGAAAGGTACGGACGCCGGTGTAGACACTGGTGGTTTCGCGGGCGGCGTGCTGGTCGATGGGAGTCTCTTTGGGGACGAGGGCGTCGACGTCGGCGATGCCGATCATGACCTTGGCGCTGCCATCGGGCAGGCGCTCGGCGACTTCGATCTGATCGAGGTCGCGTGAGGTGTCATTGTCGATGGAGGACCAGAGGAGGTTACGCAGGTCGCGGATGCTCGCGCTGGGCACAAGCTGCGGAGGGTGGGCCTTGATCTGGGCGAGTTGCTCCGGGACTTCGGGTGGGAAGTCGGGCTCAAAGCCGTAGCGGAGCATGACTTCTTTGGCGACGGACTGCAGATCGATGGGAGGCGAAGTTGGTCCGGACATGAACTTCAGGCTATCACGGGCGGTGTGGGAAAAGCTTCATAAGGAAGCAGGGCTAGTGGTGCAGTTTGGCTTGCGCGTGAGGCCGGTTCACCGGGAGATCCTTCACACCGCCTGAAGAACGGCTCCGTTCAGGATGACAAGATTCCTAGGAAATCCAAACTGGCCCACCACTAAACGAGCCAGGCGCGCGCTTGCTCGGGATGACAATCCACCGGGCTAGCCGCCGTGCAGGCGGTTGATGTCGGCGTTGGTGTAGACGCGGGCTGCGGGATGCTTATTTGCTTTTAATATCGCGGCGACGTCGCCGAGGGGCATGCCGTATCCGTGCAGGCGCAGAGAATCACTGTCGGCGGCACTTGTGACTCCGACCTCGAGGAAATGTGCGGGCAAGGGCTGGGAGGGTTGCGACGAGGATAGTTCGATCACGCTCGACGGTTCTGGATTGGATTCCGGGATCGATGTCGAAACTACGGATGCCTGACTGTTCGATACGCTCGACACGCCCCAGTAGATGCGGTCGATCTGCGATTGCGTCTGAAGGTCGGGGAACGCGGGAGTGTGCGGTTCGCCGGAGCCTTCTTCCGGAGAAGCCGTTGGGGCGGCTACGAGTGGAGCCGAGAGCGAAAGGCTCGGAGTGGCGATCGGACGAAGAAGATCGGGAGAGCTGGAGTTCATCAGGTATTGCGGGCCGGCGGAAAAATTCGTGTCGGCATTCTGAGCGAAAGCGATGGCAGAAAGTGCCAGGAATGAATAGAAGTAGAGAGCTGGACGCATGGAACCTCCGGCGAGATGCTCCGATCATTATGCCGCTAAGATGCACGGTGGGAACAGAGTCATTGGACTCAATTCCCGCTACGGGCGCGGCTTTTGGCATCCCCATGTTGTAGATGCAGTTGCCGCTCGCGGCGGTTGGTGAGAATCACGTGGAGCATGTAAAAGACGACGGCCAGATTGCCGAGAAGCAGGGCGCTGCGCAGAACGCTGACGCCGCGAAACAGCTCGCGGACCTCCCAGGGAAGCAGGAGAAATCCGGACAGGAAAGCGACCCATTCGGCCCAGGTACGGCCCTTCCAAAGGCCATAGGCTTCGGTAAAACGCAGTACGGCATAGGCAAATGCAATGCGGGCGGCCGCCCACAGACGGGCGTCGGTTACGCTGTCGGCGAAATCGAGAAAGAGCTGGGCCCAGCGGCGCTCGGCATCAATGTGCAGAAGGGCGAGAAGACTTTCGGCGATCAGCCAGACGTCCTTGTGTAGCAGGGCGATGGCGCAGACGCCCATGACGACAACGAAGATTCCTTTGAAAAGCTCGAAGGCGGCAACGGCCCGGAGCACGCGCCGCTGACGACGGTGATGGTCAGGCTTGGCGGTGGCGTCGCGCATGAACAGGGTGGTAACTGATGGCAGGTTATCACGGAACGAAGATTCCACAGGTGATGCAGTTTGAACTAGGGGGCGAATTCTGTGCTGGGGGAGATCCCTCTCTCCGCCTGAAGAACGGCTCCGCTCGGGACGACAACGAGTAAAGATTTGCCTATTTTTTCTGACGGATCGCGGTGCGCAGCTCCTGCACGATTTCCTGCGAGGCCTTGATTGCGGCGGCGTGCTGATCCACCGGGAATGAGATGGCGCCGACGCGGGCGTGTCCGCCGCCGCCGTAGCGTTCGCAAATTTTGGCGAGATTGACTTCTGGCTCCTGCGGCGCCCACGGGTTTGATCCCACGGAGACTTTCACGCGGAAGCTGCTCTTGCTGAGTCCGACGCTATAAACGGACTCTGGATGCAGATGGTAGGGGACGAACTTGTTGTAGCCCTCGAGGTCGTGGTCGGTGACGTCGAAGAAAATGGTGGCGTCTTTGCACTCGCTGCGCTCTTTGAGAATTCCGATGGAAAGTTCGTGGCGCTTGAGCAAGGGCGGGAGCAGCGGGGCAACGAATGGCTCTTTCAAAATGTCGCCCAGAGATTTTGTGGCGAGAAGCGGAATCAGGTTGGGAACGAAACCGTGGTCGGGCGCGGATTCGATGACCATGGTCAGCTTCATGGCGGGCGCTTCCATTTCGACGGCAGTCTTGGCGTCGGTGTAGAGTGCGCCGTCGATGACATCGGTCCAATGAATGAGATCGGCGAGCGGCTTGGGATCGAAGCCGAAGCGCTGCTGCGCGATCATGGCGATGAAGCTGGTGCAGGATTTGAAATCGGGATCGTAGAACTTGCGGTTGCTCTGGTTCTGTTCGAAGTGCGCGGCATCGGCGGGCGATAGAAAAGCGCTCTCGTGATGGTCGAACCACCAGGTAATGTTGGGCGAGCTGGAGTATTTGAAGTCGACGATGGCGTTCTCGTCGCCATCAAATTGTTTCTCGTCGAAGAGTGCGCCGGCGCGGTGCACGAGTCCGGTAAACTCAAATTCGGCGTCACCGCGGATGCGCTCGCGATAGAAGCGGGAAAAGATGGCGGCCGAAGAAGCGCCGTCGAAACACTTGTCGTGATAGAAGACGCGAACTCGCAATGAATACCCCAAGCTTTTACAAGATTTCCGCACCGGCCGCTGCTGAGCGGCATTCGGCGTGGGAGTAAAAGCTAATAGGATTGACAGCTTACAGGAAGAAAGTCAAGCGGAGGGTGCTGGCGGTGGTGCCGTTTTGGCTTACGCGTTGGGCCAGTGTAGCGGGAGATCCTTCGGTACGCCTGAAAAACGGCTCTGCTCAGGATGACGCCCAATTTTTAACGAACTTGCGATTTAGCTTAGGGAGACCCCTCGCCCCGCCGGTAAAAGCGCGGGGCTTCGGATGACGCCTTCGAGAGAATGTGTGGGGCAACGCGAACCACTACATCGCGTTGGCTTGCTTTTCGGCCATGTCGCCAATGACGGGCAGCTTATACATCTGGTGCTGGTTGGCTTTCAGAAGAAGGATGACCCAGAGGATTAGACCTGCAAGACTGATGAGCGGCCAGATCAGGACGGTCAGCCATCCGAAGATCGGAATGTGGGCGATGATGCTGAGGCCGATCCAGAGCACGGTCCATGCCACGGCGAAAAATAGGCACTGGAAGGCGTGGAAGCGAATGAAGCGGTTTTTGTTGTAGGGCTCCATCACCAGAAAGATGATGGCGGGAATGATGGTGACATAGGCGATCATGCCGGCTACGTTCTCGGCCATGCCTCCGGCATTGGCCGGTGCCGCGATAGTGGCGGAAGCGCTGCGACTGGCGCAGGCGGGACAGGTGGTTCCATCGGCGATTTGTGCACCGCATGTGCTGCAAAATGCCATAAGAGGGCTCCTTCGGCGGCCTGAAAAACGAGTACGCGTATACGAGCACACCTAGATGGCAGCGGCTCGCCCCAAGCAGCGTCGCGGCAAGGTAGCAAAAAAGACGCATGAAAGCAATCAGGAAGTGGAGAGTTCCCGCATGGCAAGCGGCCTAGAGCGGGTCGGCGTAGCGGTCGGCGAGATCTCCGAGGAGCGGTAGTTGCAAGGCTTCTCCCTGAAAAGCCTTGGCCACCAGAACCGCCCAGAGAACGACGGAAGCGAGAGCAGCGATTCCATAGAGCAGCGTGATGAGGAGCGGGCCGAGGGTCGGAATAAGAACGATAAGGAGGCCGGCAAGCCGGAGTGCGGCGGCGATGGCGGCGCAGGCCAACCAGAGCATGAGGCTCTGTACCGAGTGGAAACGGACGAAAGGGTTTCGGTTATAAGGCGGGCGGAGCAGAAAGAAGATGGCGGGAATGAATGTCAGGTAGGCGAGCGCGCCGGCGACGTTTTCGGTTATGAGTCCGACTTTGTCTTTGAAGCGAGTCGGAGGTTGCATCGGGCTTCCGCAGCCGGGGCAGAAGGTGGCCGTATCAGGCATTGGAAAGGCGCATGCGGGACATACCAACGGATTGGATTCGGGTTCGGTCATATAGCGGGAGGTCGTGGAAGCTACGGTAGACGATAAGGGGCGCCTTCAATCTTACATTGACGCAGGCTAGTGCGAAGCGTAGTGTTGCCTGCAAATTTCCGGTCAAAACCCCGCCATGAGGTTCGCGCGATGAATTGGGGCAGAACGGATACGAGTAGAGATGGAGATAGTCTGTACTGCTTGCGGCAATCAAGTGGCGCCTGGAGATCAGTTTTGCCGCGGGTGCGGCAAGGCCGTTTCCGCAACCCTAGCTGCGATGCCAGTTGCCAGCATTCCGGCGGCGATTCCGGTTCCACAGACCATTGGACCGGCGGAAACCAGCGGCAAGGCGATCACAAGCCTGATCTGCGGGCTTTTGTTCTTCGTTCCATTTGCTTTTATTGCTGCCGTAGTCTTCGGGCATATTGCCTTGTCGGAGATCAAGCGGAGTGCAGGACGGCTGAAAGGTGAAGGCCTGGCGATCGCGGGACTAGTGCTCGGCTATCTGTGGATTGCGGGAATTCCCATCATTCTGATCATTGCGGCGATTGCCATTCCGAACTTACTGCGCGCGCGAATCGTGGCGAATGAAGCCTCGGCTCTAGCTGGTGTACGCACGCTGATTGCGGCGGAGATTTCCTATACCGCCGAGCACCCGGAAGCGGGGTTCACCTGTTCCCTTTCCGACTTGTCGAGAAGCCAGTTGATCTCTGGACAGCTGGCGGCCGGACAGAGAAACGGATACAGATTTGAGCTGCAAGGGTGCGCCGCAGCCATTGGGCCCGGTCAAAAATTCGAGGTCATGGCATATCCCTTGGTGAAAAATCAGACGGGAGTTCGTACTTTTTGTGCGGATGAATCGGGGGTAATTAAAGCGATGGATGCGGCACGATCGGCAGATGCCTGCCTGGAGAATGGATCGCTGCTGCAGTAACTCTTCTTTTTTGGGGATCAGGGAGGAAATGAATGTTTTGCACGCAATGCGGAGCGAACAACGCGGATAATGCGGCGGTCTGCGTCCAGTGTGGCCGAAATCTACAGGCTGGAGCAGCGATGCCGTTGCAGGCAACAGGGGTGCTGATGCCGCCGGGGACGGCGGCATCGGGAATCGCGATCCAGAACTATCTTGTCTTTGCGATTCTGGCCACCGTACTGTGCTGTCTCCCTGCGGGGATTCCGGCGATTGTGTATGCGGCGCAGGTGAACGGAAAACTAGCACTGGGAGATATTGCGGGCGCGCAGAAGGCCTCGGACAACGCGAAGATGTGGTGCTGGATTTCGTTTGGGTTGGGACTGGCGGTGACGGTCGGTTCGATCCTGCTGTTCATGGCCGGTGCGATCACTGGACTGCGCCCGCACTAGAACAGCCGCACAATGATTCATCCCCTGGTAGCGAGTACAGTTTGGCTTACGCGATAAGCTGGCTCAGTGGGAGATCCTTCGCTCCGCCTGAAAAACGGCTCCGCTCAGGATGACGCCAGATAAGGGGTTTTGAGGTTTGGACACTAGGGGCACCACGATCAAAAAGCCAATGATCAAGAAACTGATGATGGCGGATGGGATGAATCGCTGGCTGGTTGGAGCCGGAGCGCTGGCTCTGGTTGCGGGCGCCATCACGCTGCGCATGTTTGATCCGGCGACGACAGGATTTTTTCCGCCGTGCCCGGTGCGGTATTTGACTGGATGGTATTGCCCCGGTTGCGGATCGCTGCGGGCGATCCATCAGTTGCTGGAGGGAAATTTGCGGGCTGCGTGGGCGATGAATCCGCTGACCGTGATTTTGCTGCCGTTTTTGACGTACGGGTTGGCATCGTATGCGCTGTTTGAAATGCGCGGGCGCGGACTGCCCCGATTATTTCTGCCGGCGGTTTGGATTCGGGCACTGTGTGTGGCGATCGTTCTTTTTGGGATTGCGAGAAATCTTCCTTTGCATGCATTTCAGTTGCTGGCGCCGGGTGGAATGCTGCGCCCCTAACCTGTCGCCGGAAGGACGAAGAAGATGAGTTCTTTTTGCCTGGGTTGCGGCACCTCATTGCTGGAGGGGCAGCGTTTCTGCGGCAACTGCGGAAGAGACTCTTCCCTGAGCGCGGACGCGCCTCGTCCCGATCCGGCGGCGTCGTTCGGATTCCCACCGGAAACAAGCCCGAAGGCAATTTTCAGCCTGGTGTGCGGTGTGCTGTTTCTTTTTCCACCCGCGGCGATCGTCGCCGTGGTGCTGGGGCATTTGTCGCTTTCCGATATCCGAAAAAGCGCGGGAAAGCGGATTGGGAGGGGATTGGCCATCACCGGCCTTGCGCTCGGCTATGTGGGAGCCGCGCTTGGCGTGGTGTGGATCGTGCTGATCGCCATCAGCATTCCGAAGTCGATGCAGGCGCTTCGAAATGCGAGTGCATCCATTGCGACAAAAAACACGGCTGTGGCGACGATACGAAGTTTAAATACGGCGGAGATCGCGTATGCGCAGGCGCACCCGGCGACGGGATATACGTGCTCGCTTCCCGACTTAAGGAAGGCATGGGGAGTGAATGAAAAACTGGTCGAGGGATACGTTTTCACGGTGCGAGGATGCAAGGCGATCAAGCCGAATGGACCGATCGAGAAGTATGAATTGGTTGCCGCTCCGCAAGCGCAGAAAAACGGTCCGACTTATTGCTCGAGTGAATCGGATGAGATTAAAGTTGCCGCGCGCGGCGCGGAGCAGGATTGCTGGAAGTCCGGAGTCGCACTCTCGGAGACTCGGGTGAATCGGGAAGAGTAGAAACAAGTTAGTCCGGCAGCATTTCTTCAGCAAGCGCCGACGCCAAAAATTATGCCGTCGGTTGGCTTTTCTTCCGGCAGTCCTCACAAACTCCATAAATCTGAAGGGTGTCGCGGGTGGTGACATGGTGCGGTGGAATACAATCAAAGATTCCCGGTCGTGGTGCGGTTGATGAGGAAGCGAGCCGAACGCGCTTATTGCGTCGCAAACAGCGCGACGCGATGGCCGGCTCGTCCAGAACCTTCGCTGCGCTCAGGATGACAAACGAACCACACCACGGTCGAAGATTCCCATGAGCACCCTGGCAGAAATTAGCGTTCCTACCTCGCGGCGGTCGCCGATCGCGCGCGTTCTTCTGTGGCTCGTCGCGATTATCGTAATCATTCTGGCGGGGCTGGCCGGCTACGGCTATTATGTGGCGCATTCTGCCCTGCCGCAATTGGATGGACAGATACAAATTAGCGGGCTTTCCGCTCCGGTCACGGTGACGCGCGATGCGCATGGAGTGCCCACGATTGAGGCCGCGACCCTGCAAGACGTTTTCTTCGCGCAGGGTTACGTGACGGCGCAGGACCGGCTGTGGCAGATGGATATCATGCGGCGTTTTGCCGGCGGAGAGTTATCGGAGATTCTGGGCGAAGAGACGGTCAAGCTCGACCGCGAACAGAAAATTCTTGGCTTGCGGGCGGCGGCGAAAAAATCGTTGGAGATCGCTCCGGCGCGCGACCGGGAATTTTTCGCGGCGTATGCGCGAGGGGTGAACGCGTTCATCGCGACACATGGCGACCGGCTGCCGAGTGAGTTCCGCATCCTGCATTATGCGCCGAAGGACTGGCAGGCCGAAGACTCGATCGTGATCGCGAACCAGATGGTCAAGGATTTGAATTACCACTACTTCGACGACACGCTGGCGCGGGAGAAGATTCTGGCGAAGCTTGGTCCGGAGCTGACCGCTGATTTGTATGTGAACAAGTCGTGGCACGACCGCCCGCCGACGGTGATGCGGGAAGATATGTCGGAGCCGGAAGAGAAAGACAAGAAAAATGGCGACTCCGATGATGACGATGACGATGATGCTCCGGATAATGCGGTCACACAGTTGAATCGTCCCGACGGAGGTGCCTCGGGGGTTAAAGCCCTCATGGAAAAGGACAGCTTTATCGCAGCGCTGGAAGCGCTGCGCCACCCAGAATCTAGCGGAGACCTGCCGGTTGATGGATCGAATGATTGGGTGATTTCTGGGGCGCACACGGTTACAGGTAAGCCGCTGCTTTGCGACGACATGCACTTGGGCCACCAGATGCCGAACTTATGGTATGAAGCGCACTTGCGCGCGGGCGCTCTTGATGTTGTCGGAGTGACTTTGCCGGGGATGCCCTATGTGATCGTTGGGCACAATCAGAAAATCGCGTGGGGATTTACGAATGTGGGGCCGGCGGTAACGGATGTGTACATCGAGAATTTCAACGCACAGGGCGCATATCAGACACCGAAGGGATGGCTGCAGCCGGAGCATCGCACGGAAGTGATTCACGTGAAAGGCAAGGCCGATGTGAACGTCGATGTGGCGATCACGCGGCATGGTCCGGTGATCACGGAACTGATTCCCGGGGAGACGCGGCCGCTCGCGCTGCGCTGGACTTTGTATGACGGGTTGCGCATTCCGTTTTTCGATGTCAATACGGCCCAGAACTGGCAGGACTTTCGGCATGCGTTTTCCATGCTCGATGCGCCGGGGCAGAATGTGGTGTATGCCGATGTCGATGGAAACATCGGATATCAGACGACGGGAAAGATTCCGATTCGCGCGGCCGGGGATGGCAGCCTGCCGGTAAGCGGCACCGACGATGCGCACGAGTGGACTTCGTACATTCCATTCGAAAAATTGCCGAGCGTTTATAACCCGCCTTCGGGAGTAATTGGAACGGCGAATGGAAGAATTACGCCGGACGATTATCCGTACCAAGTCAGCATGGAGTGGGAAGCGCCGTGGCGGACGGCACGGATTTATCACGTGCTGGAGTCGGGGCGTCAGTTCTCGCCAGCCGATATGCTGGCGTTGCAGACCGATATCCAATCAGAGCACGATTTATTCGTGGCGGAACGACTGGTCTATGCGATCGATCATGCGGCGAAGCCTTCGGCGCGCGTCAAGCAAGCGGCGGAATTGATGCGCGGCTGGGATGGGCGCATGTCGGCAGCGTCGGCGGCACCGACGATTGCGGAAAATTCGATTCGCGAATTGCGGCGATTGCTACTGGAGCCGAAGTTGGGAAGCGCAAGCGGCGACGACACGGCATTGAGCTGGAAAAGTTATTCGTGGGAGATGCGGTCGGTGTGGCTGGAGAATATTTTGCTGCACCGTCCGAAGCGGTGGTTGCCGGAGAAATATTCGAGTTATGACGAGTTACTGACGGCCGCGGTGGATGCCGCTGTGAACAGCGCGGATGTACCGAAAGAGTTGGCCTCATGGCGATGGGGGGTATTCAATGCCCTCGAGATTCAGCATCCGGTGCTGGGGAAAATTGCGGTGATTAAAGCCTGGTCTGGACCGGGAGTGCAGGAGCAGTCGGGCAGCGGGTATACGGTGAAGGCGGTGACGCGGCAGCATGGACCGTCGGAGAGATTCACAGCGAATCTGGCGGATCTCGACCGGTCGACGCTGAATATTGTTACCGGGCAGGGCGGGAATTTCCTGAGCCCGTATTACATGGATCAGTGGAAGGCGTGGTATTTAGGGACGACGTTTACGCTGCCATTCAGCGCCAAGGCTGTGGATGCGGCGAAGGCACATCGATTGTTGTTGGAGCCGGGAAGGTAAGAATCGAATAAGGACGCGAGCGGAACGCGCGATTATTGTGTCGCAAACTCTGCGACACATCGCGCGGCTCGCCCATATCCCTCGACTCGGCCCACAACGCCTCGCTCGGGGATGACAACAATTTCTATTACTAGAAGAAGTCGATGGCCTTGACGTCGCCGACGTAACCCACGATGTCGACGATGCCGTACCGGATGAAGTCATCGATCAGCAACTCGTCGATACCGTTGTTGGTGTTGTAGACGTACAGATTCCCTTCCTGGGCAACGTACTCAACTTGTCGCGTAGTGAAACTCTGCAGGCCGTTCACGTCCCCGTTTTGCGGAGGGAAAATCAGCGTTCCAGTATTGGTATTCAGAATGGTGAGGCAGCCGCGGACTTCGCCATTGGGATAGCTACCATTCCCGATCTCGGTACAGCCAGTCGAGCCAATAAAGAGCTGGCCATTGATGCTCATGTCGATGCGCGTGTGATAGCCGTCGGTGACGGCGATGCTGGACGTGACTGTGTTTGAGGTCAGATCGACGGTGTCGAGGCGTCCGCAGGTCAGGGCTGCTGTCGTTTGATTCGTACACGCATTGTTGGTCGGCGGCGTTCCGACGACATAGAGATTGTTGTTGATGAGATAAGCGTCGGTGGCGGCGTCGACGGGGATCGTATTGGTGATGGTGAGCGTCGATAGATCAAGAACGGCGACGCTGGCCTGCGTTCCGCCGCACTCGGGACCGCAGTTGAGCACGTAGGCGGTGTTTCCGTTGACGATCGCATTCACGGGGCGATCGAATCCGGAGAGCACGATGCAGACGGAATTTGGAGCGCTCGCGCAACTTGTATCCACCGGAGGAACGGCGTTGGCCGGAGTGAGAACGGTCACGGTGTTTTGGCCGGTCGCAGAAACCTGAGCAGGCGGAAAGACCAGAAGCTGGCTGCCGGCGGCGTTAGAAACAACCGTTTGCGCGTTGTTGACACCAATGGTGGTGATGATCCCTCCGGCGAGGTTCATCTCTTCAACGGCGCCGAGAAAGGAGTATCCGTTTATGAAGGCGGTGGGAACGGCGGCGTAGCCGACCTGGCTGGAGGTGGGAATCACGAAGCTGGTGGTAAGTCCGGAAAGTTGCACGTGACCGATGGCTTTTTCAGTGACCGTGTCCACGGTATAGACCGTGTTGCCGGTGGAATCGAAGGCTCCTACAAGATTGCGCGAGGGCGAGATCGCCATCAAGCCGGGAGCAGTTCCGGCCTGCAGCGGCGAGATACGCGGAAGCGTATCGTTTTCGCCATCGATGATGACCAGTTCGCCAAAGACAAAGCTGGATGTCGCGCTCTGGGAGGCAAGGACACGATTTGGCAGGCCGCTGGGTGGACTTTTGGATCCACTGCTGCCGCAGGAGATGAAGTTAATGCTTGCCCATAGGCCAACCACCAGAACAAGAATGCGTTTCTTCAAACGGCAGGCTCCTAACGACATGAAAAAGGAAGATTTATATGCGAAATCGTGGATTATAACAGACCCGCGCCGTGCTCTTCACACATTGCCGGTATCTGCAGAGCGAATGCGCCTTTGCGAATTTGTTCTGTCATGATGCATGGCCGTGGTCGAAATAACATCCGAACCGCTTTCCCCTGAATCTACTCAGGATGCGTAACGCTGCACGAATCCTGTATTCTCAGCGTGTCTGCTATTGTTCTCAACTCACTTATGGCGGCTGACTTTCTTGCGCGAATCAAAGAATCCCCGGTGCTGTGCGACGGCGCCATGGGATCGCTGTTGTACGCCAAGGGTATTTTCATCAACCGGTCGTACGACGAACTGAACCTTTCGCAACCCGATCTGATTCGTGGAATTCACCACGATTATCTGCAGGCCGGGGCTGAAATCATTGAGACCAATACTTTTGGAGCCAACTCGTTCCGGCTTGGCCGACACAGCCTCGCCGACAAAGTAAAAGATGTGAATCTAACGGGAGTCCGGCTGGCCCGCGAGGCCGCCAAAAGCTTCGATGTGTGGGTCGCGGGATCGGTTGGCCCGCTGGGGACGAGAATTGAGCCTCTGGGCAAAACTTCATTTCAGGAAGCGCGCGACGCGTTTCGCGAGCAGATTGAAGCCCTGGTGGAGGGCGGAGTCGATCTGCTGATTCTGGAGACGTTTGGATACCTGGAAGAGATCCATCAGGCCATACTTGCCGCGCGGGATGTGAAGCCTGATCTGCCGATTGTGGCGCAGGTGACGATTGACGAGGACGGCAACACACTGGATGGTTCGGCTCCGCAGATATTCGTCCCTAAGTTAGAGGAATGGGGCCCGGATGTGATTGGCTGCAACTGCAGCGTTGGGCCGGTGGCGATGTACGAAGCGATCGAGCGGATTCGAGCGCTGACTTCCCTGCCGCTCTCGGCGCAGCCGAATGCAGGAATTCCGCGGTCGGTGGATGGCAGAAATATTTATCTGTGTTCGCCGGAATATATGGCGAGTTCAGCGCGGAAGTTCGTCGCGGCCGGAGTGCGACTCGTAGGCGGATGTTGCGGAACGACCCCAGAGCATATTCGGGTGATGAAGTCTGCGCTGCGCGTGGGCGAGGCACGCACTCGAACAGCGGCTACGCAGGTGGGAAGTTTGCCAGCGCCACCGAAGGCCATTCCGGCGGTGCCGCTGGAGCAGCGGTCGACGCTGGGAGCAAAGCTGGCGCGGGGCGAGTTCGTAACGATGGTCGAGATCGTCCCCCCGAAGGGGATCGACGCTCGGAAGGAAATTGAGGGGGCGCGATTTGTTCAGTCGGTAGGCGTGGATGTGGTGAATGTTCCCGACAGTCCGCGGGCCTCGGCACGCATGAGCAACCAGGCGCTCTCATTGCTGATTCAACGCGATGTGGGTATCGAGGCAATTTTGCACTATACCTGCCGCGATAGAAATGTATTAGGCATTCAGAGCGATCTGCTGGGTGCGGCGGCGGTAGGCATCAAGAACTTGCTGTGCATCACGGGCGATCCGCCAAAGATGGGGAATTATCCCGACGCGACGGCGGTATTTGACGTGGATGCAATCGGACTCGTGAACATCGTGCACAATCTGAATCGCGGACTCGATATCGGCGGCAATCCGATTGGGATTGGAACAGGATTTGTGATTGGCGTGGGCGCGAATCCGGGGCTGACAGATTTAGATGAAGAAGTCCGGCGGTTTGAGTTCAAGGTCGAAGCTGGAGCGGAATATGCAGTCACGCAGCCGGTATTCGACCTGCGCCTGCTGGAGAATTTTCTGCGGCGGATCGAACACTGCAAGATTCCTGTGGTCGCGGGGATTTGGCCGCTGGTCAGCGTGCGCAATGCGGAGTTCATGAAGAACGAGCTGCGCGTATCGGTGCCGGACGCGATTCTGGAGCGTATGGCGCGGGCGCAGACTCCAGATGCCGCGCGAGCCGAAGGCGTGGCGATTGCGCGCGAGATGCTTATCGCTACCAAGCAGATGGCACAGGGCGCGCAGATCAGCGCGCCATTAGGCAAATACAATGCTGCCGTGGATGTGCTGGAAGCGTTGGGCAGCGGTCCGGATGCGGCGGCCGTATAAACGAATTCTCTTCTTTCTCGGGTGAATTAAAATAAACGCAGTGATGGAGCGAAATCCCGTTGGCTAAATTTGAAGAGTGTCTGGAACGGCTCGAGAAAATTGTTCAGGAACTGGAAAAGGGAGATGTTCCTTTGGAAAAGTCTCTGACATTATTTGAAGAGGGCATGCAGCTTTCGGCTTCCTGCCGCAAGGAATTGGAGCAGGCGGAAGGAAAAGTAGAAATCCTGCTGAAGAAGAACGGAAAGCTGCAGGCCGAACCTTTCGATCCGCAGGCGGAGAAAACGCCGTTGCGGCGGTAGCGCAGGCGCCACTAATTCCCTTCCAATTTCTGAATCCCGGGACCTATCGCGTCTCGCGATTTCAACGCGCATCGCCTTGTTATACTCACTCCTCATGCTGAAGGAAACTCTCGAACAAGGCCAGCAACTGACCGACGCGGCACTGGACCGGCTGATTCCACTTGAGACCAAGGATCCGGTTTCGATTCACAAGGCCATGCGGCACAGCGTGTTTGCGGGCGGTAAACGGCTGCGTCCCGTGCTCTGCATGGAAGCGGGACGCATGATTGCGGGATCGCTTCCCAAGGGCATTGAAGAACTAGGCGCGGCGCTAGAAATGCTGCATACCTACTCGCTCATCCACGACGATCTGCCGGCGCTGGACAATGACGATCTTCGGCGCGGGCGCCCGACGTGCCACAAGGTATTTGGCGATGCCATCGCGATTCTCGCGGGAGATGCGCTCCAGACGCAGGCGTATGAAGTGCTGGCGCGCCTCAAGTGTCCGGCGGAAGCGCGGGTGAAAATTATTGAAGAGATCGCTCACGGCACGGGAACGATTGACGGCATGATCGGCGGGCAGGTGGTCGATCTGGAAGCGGAGCACACGCAACCGACAGCGGAGATGCTCGAATACATTCACCGGTCGAAGACGGCGGCGTTGATTACGGCGAGCCTCGTCAGCGGCGGGCTCTATGCCGAGGCGAAGGATTCGCAGGTGGCGAAGCTCAGGGCGTTTGGACAGGCGATTGGCCTGGCGTTTCAAATCGTGGACGACGTGCTCGATGTAACCCAGACTTCCGAACAGTTGGGAAAAACTGCGGGAAAAGATACGGCGTCAGAGAAGGCGACGTATCCGGCGTTATTTGGAGTTGATGCATCGGTGAAAAAAGCGGACGCGCTGGTAAGCCAGGCGTTGGCGGAGTTGGAAAGTTTTGGAGAGCGCGCGGAGACGTTGAAGGAGCTGGCGAGATTCCTGGTGGAGAGGAAGAAGTAACGCTGCCGTCGAGGTGATGATATGACTGCGCTGCGGTGCATCATTCTTGTGCAGATCGCTACGACAGCAGCTCTTGGCCAGCTTGACCAGCCGCGCGAAACTGCCAAACAAACCGCGAGGTCCGACGCGGTGGTGCGGAGTTTCTATCGTGAGATCGTAGCTCGACACCCCCTCGGCATACCGAGGCGAGCGGACATGAAAGCGCTCGCTCCATACATCAGCAATGCTTTAGCCCGCAGACTCGATACAGCTCTGGCCTGCGAAAGCGATTATTACCGGCTGCATCACGACCCCACCTTAAAACCTCAAATCGAGTGGCTTGAATTCGGGCTCTTCTCAGGTGCATGGGAGGAAGCCTTACCTGCCTCCTTCCACGTTAAAGGCACTCAACCAGAGAAGGATGGTTCATTCCACGTGGATGTGGGGTTCACATATGGGAAGCCGGGGGATGCATTAAGATGGCACGTCACCGTAATTGTAGTAGAGGAAAGCCAACACTTCGTTGTTGATGACGTTATCTATCTCAAGGACGAGGGCGACCCAGGAGATGTTGAACCGCCGCTATCGAAGGTGTTGACTCTAGGTTGCGACGGCCCTCGTTGGGTCGGGTATGAGACGGATTAGGTAAGGTGACGGAGCCAGAAGAACAGCCTGTCAGTCCAAGTAGCCATTGTGGTAGAAAATAGATACGGCGATGGAGTTCGCCAGAACCGCGTCCGGCAGTTTGGCGGGCGCTGATAACTCCTACAAAATTCAAGTCTGATTTTGCAGGAGTTCCATCGTGAAAGATTTTCTCGCCATATCTGTCGCTGCTATCGTCGGGGCAAATCTGCGATACCTCATTAGCCGTCTGGCCGTCAAAGAGTTTGGCCCGGTCTTTCCTTACGGCACACTCGTAATCAATATTTTGGGCAGCTTTATCGTAGGTTTTTTTGTGATCTGGAGCACCGAGCGCGTACTGGTCGATCCGCGCTGGCGGTTGCTGGTTGCCGTCGGCTTCTGCGGCTCGTTTACCACATTTTCCAGCTATGCGTTTGAGAGCATGTCTTTCTTCGAGCACGGGCAGTGGACACTGATGCTGGCCAATATCTTAGGCAACAACCTGCTGTGCCTGGGTGGTGCATTGGCGGGCATGGCGCTGGCGAGAGCTCTATGAATAAGGAAACGCGTCCCACGCTTGAAACGGCGCGGCTCAGGCTGCGCGCTTATACGGAGGCTGACATTGCGGAGTTGCTGCCGCTGATTGGCACGCGCGAAGTCGCGGCGACTACGCTGCGCATCGCGCATCCGTATACGGAGCAGGATGCCAGAAGCTTCCTGCAACTTGCTCAGGAACCCGACAAACTTTGGCTGGCAATCACGCTGCGCACCGATGGGCGGCAGATTGGCGGCATGGGATTGCGCCTCGACCTGCAGCATCAGCATGGAGAGATTGGCTACTGGCTCGGCGTCCCGTATTGGGGACAGGGTTACGCAACCGAAGCCGCGAGAGAGATGATGCGTTACGGATTTGAGGATTTGGGGCTGCACCGAATCTATGCTTCGCATTTCGGGCACAATCCGGCGTCCGGGCGAATTCTTCGCAAGCTCGGTATGCGCTATGAGGGCTGCCAGCGCCAGCATTTGCGCAAGTGGGACCGGTATGTCGATTCGGAGCTGTATGGCATCCTGCGCGAAGAATGGCGGGCGAGCGAGTAGAATGCCAGTTGCCATGGCAGTTCAGGTCACCATCTATTTGAACGAAGCCGATCAATGGTGCAAGCGGCCGCTGCACATGGAGATCCTCAACTATCTGCGCAAGGAAAATGTGTATGCGGCCACGGCGATTCACTGCGTGGCGGGATTTCTAGGACGGCATAAGGTGGAGACCGCGCATCTCGTTGAGACCGGGGGGAAGCTGCCGGTGATCATTACTTTCGTGGATACAGATGAGCACGTGAGCCGCGTACTGCCCACGCTGAAGGAAATGGCGACGAATCGGCTGATCGTGCGCGAGAATGTGGTGATCGAGCAGGGCAATCTGGACTGAGTTGTTAACCGCCAGTCACCATTGCGGCTCGCGCTTCCGTAAGTTCATAGGCGGACTGCAGATTCATCCAAAACTCAGGCGAAGTTTTGAACCGGCCGGCGAGCCGGAGTGCGGTATCTGCCGTGATGCCGCGCTTGCCATTTACCAGTTCATTGAGGCGGTTGGTCGAGATGCCAAGTTCGCGGGCTAGTGTCGCCTGCACCAAGCGCAACGGTTTGATGTATTCCTCAAGCAGCACTTCTCCGGGATGCGTCGCGGTACGATTGGCGGGTAATGCCATATTTCTTCTCCTGATAATCGAAATTCAGTGGATGTCATGACAGCGAACATCCATTGCGTGTCCGCTCTCAAATCGAAAGGTGATTCGGTACTGGTCGTTCACGCGAACGCTCCAGTGGCCTGCCATGATGCCCTTTAGCTTTTCGAGCTGATTCCCCGGGCTCTTCAGATCATTGAGGCTGGTTGCGGCGTTCAGAATATCGAGCTTGCGAACGACGATCGGCCAGATCTTGGAATCGACTTTTCTTGCCGATTTCGAATTCCTGCCGTTGTAGATATCTTCCGTTATTGGATCGGCAAAAGATTCGATCACGCATCCATGATACACGGGTACCGTGTACACGTCAATTGCAATGGTTTATCGTTTGCCAGTATTCTCTTGGAAATCATGAGCGATTCTTCCCTCGACATTCTTGCCATTGCGGCACACCGCGATGACGTGGAGCAGACCTGCGGCGGAACACTGCTGAAAGCGTCTCTGCGCGGACAGCGGACCGGAATTCTCGACCTGACGCAGGGAGAGATGGGCACACGCGGCACATCGGACGACCGTGCGCGCGAAGCTGAGGATGCGGCAAAGATTTTAGGTGTCTGCTGGCGGCGCGCACTCGATATTCCCGACGGCCGCGTCGAGAATACGTGGGAAAATCGACTCAAAGTTGCTGCGGCGCTGCGCGAGACGCGGCCGCGCGTGGTAATTCTGCCTTATTGGAAGGGACGCCATCCGGATCATTACACGGCGTCCGTGCTGGGGTATGAGGCGTGCTTTTTAGCGGGATTGAAAAAGCTCGATCTCAGCTCTCAGCTGTCAGCTATCGGCAAAAACAATTCCGAAGAAATTGGCAGCGAGCTATTGACGCCTCATCGCCCGTTCAAGATTGTCTACGCGACGCTTTACTACGACATCCGGCCTACATTTGTGGTCGACATCAGTGAGCAATTTGAGGGCAAGTTTGCTTCCATCCTGGCGTACAAATCGCAGTTCAGCGATCAGGAGGCGGGCAAGGACCTGTTCCCTGCCCATGAGGAAATTCGCTCACGGGTTGAGGCGATGGCGCGGTTTTACGGCATGCTGGGCGGAGTTACCTACGGAGAACCATTTCTGCAAAAAGAAGTTGGCCTCGTCGAAGATTTATTGGCCATTCCTGTGAAGTCCATTTAGCATTATCCGGCTCGAATCTCTCTAAGAAAAGGTGTAAACATGCGTCGTTTTGTCTTTGCTCTCGTTACTACATTCACATTGGCCGCGGCTGTTGCAGCCCAAACCGGAAGCTGGCAGATCGATCCCAATCATTCGTCGGCACAATTTTCCGTTCGGCACCTCGGAGTTTCAATGGTGCGCGGCGCATTCACCAAGGTGAGCGGGAAAGCTACGTACGACTCCGATCCGGCGAAGATTTCGCTCGACGCCACGATTGATGCGGCCTCGGTCGATACGCGGGTCGAGATGCGCGACAACGACTTGCGCAGCCCGAATTTCCTTGATGTGCAGAAATATCCGACGATTACTTTCCACTCCAAGCACGTCACGGCTGCGGGCCCGGGCAAGTTGCAAATGACGGGTGATCTGACGATTCATGGCACCACCAAAGAAGTTGTGCTCGATGTGGATGGGCCTTCGGCGCCGATGAAAGATCCGTGGGGCAATCAGCGCATAGGGGCGTCGGCGACGACGAAGATCAACCGCAAGGATTTTGGCGTCAACGGCGCTACTGGCGTGGTGGGGGATGACCTTCAGATCACCATCGATGTGGAGCTGATCCAACCGCAGGCGAAGTAGATCGCCGCAAGGCAATCGCAGCGGGGTACAACATCAACGAGTTTTGAATTCTCATCGGCCGGGGAGTCATCAATGGGGAGAAGTCTGCGGGGGCTGTCTTCGGGCATTGCCGTTTCGCTGGCAGTTGCGTTGGCGGGATGTGGTGGAGGCAATAGTAGCGGCGGCGGCACGACAGGCCCGCAGCCGAGTTTCACGCTTTCCGCATCGCCGAGCAATCCGACCGTCGGCCAGGGCGGATTGGTGACCACGACCATCACGGTCGTTCCGCAGAATGGATTTAGCGGCAGCGTGGGGTTGGCAGCGACGGGCTTGCCGGCTGGCGTTTCCGCGGCGTTCAATCCCCCGAGCACCAGGACGACGAGCGTTCTGACTCTTACTTCAAGCTCTTCCTCGGCAACGGGGACGACTTCGGTCACAATCACGGGAACGTCCGGCAGCCTGATGCCGACGGCTCCCGTTTCTCTTACTGTGGCGGTGCCGAGTGTAACGGTGAGTGTGTCGCCTTCGTTGGCAGCAGTTGTTACGACTACTCAGACGCAACAATTCACAGCGACCGTCACCGGAAACATGGGCAACTCGAGCGTGAATTGGAGCGTGGATGGGACGGCGGGGGGAAACTCGACCGTGGGAACGATCAATTCCAGCGGTTTATACACGCCTCCTGCCACCGGTGGGAATCACACAGTTACTGCGACCAGCATCGCGTTGTCGACTGCTACGGGGTCGGCGAGTATTGCCGTCACCGATCTCGCGGGCGTTTTCACCTATCACAATGATCTGGCCCGGGACGGAGTGAATGCGCAGGAGTATGCGCTGACAACTTCTACGGTGAACACCACAACCTTCGGCAAGCTCTTTTCCTGTCCGGTGGATGGGGCAGTCTACACGCAGCCGCTCTGGGTACCGGGATTCACGATCGGCGGGAGTGTTCACAATCTGCTGATCGTAGCTACGCAGCACGACAGCATTTTCGCCTTCGATGCCGACGCCAATCCGTGCGTGACGTACTGGCAAGTGAATTTGCTGGATACGTTGCATGGCGGATCTTCCGGAGAGGGTCCGGTGGTATGGAACGACGTGGGCTATTGCTATGGGGATATATATCCAGAAGCCGGTGTGACGGCCACGCCGGTTATCGATTCGACGACGAATACGGTTTACGTGGTCAGCGCGTCGGAGATTCCTGGCTCACAGTCCGGCAATTGCTCGCTGCCGGCGGGGAGCTACGCTCACCGGCTGCACGCGTTGGATCTGGCGACGGGGAGCGAGCAGTCGAATTCTCCAGTAACGATTGCAGCTTCGATACCCGGAATGGGCGCTGGCTCTGCGGGCCTAATGGTGAGCTTTGATTCTCAACTGGAGAACAACCGTCCGGGACTCGCGCTGAGCGGTGGAAACGTTTATGTCGCGTTCGCCGCACATGAAGATGCCACGCCGTATCACGGATGGGTCATCGGTTATAGCGCGGGAAATGTGCAGACGCAAACCTCGGTCTTCAACACGACGCCGAATGGCTCGGACGGCGGAGTTTGGGAGGGCGGCGGCGCGCCCGCGATCGATGATGGCGGAGATATCTACATCACGACTGGAAACGGCATGTACGATGAGACACCTCCGCCGCCGGCGGAGAATGATTACGGCGACAGCATCGTGCGCTTGCATCCCTTCAGCGGCACGACGGCGAATGGATCGAATCTAAATGTCGCGGGCTGGTTCACGCCCGACGATCAAGCTACGTTGTCGGACAACGATGCGGATTTGGGTTCCGGTGCGGCCGTGTTGTTGCCCGATCAAACGAGCGGTCCCATCACCCATCTTCTGGCTCAGGTTGGAAAGGCACAGCCGGGCGGCCAGGGCATGGTGTACCTGGTGGACCGCGACAACATGGGGCAATACAACTCCTCGAATAACAATGTGGTGCAGGGTTTCTTCGGTCCGCGGAATGGGGTATGGGGAACGCCGGCCTTCTGGCAGAACACTCTTTATGTCGGTGGTACGGGTGATCTGCTGAAGGCGTTTACATTCAATCCGGGTACGGGCCTCTTCACCACGACTCCGGTGTCCGAATCACCGACCGGTTTTCGGTATCCGGGCGACACGCCATCGGTTTCGTCGCAGGGCACATCGAGTGGAATCGTGTGGGCGCTTGATTCGAGCTTGTACGGCTATGCCAGCCAGAGTGCAGCGGGAGGCGTTAGTTGCCAGCAGTCACCACTGCCTTCGGCCTGTAGCGGGCCTGCGATTCTGCACGCTTACGATGCGACGAACCTGGCGACAGAACTATGGAACAGTACACAGGCAGCGAACAATCGCGACCAGGCGGGAAATGCAGTGAAGTTTGTACCGCCGACCATTGCGAATGGCAAGGTCTACATCGGCACGGTAACGGAAGTCGACGTTTACGGATTGTTGCCGAATTAGAAATTATTTCTTTACGGCAACCGCCAGCCCATCGCGAATGGGAAGAATTGTGGTGTAGTACTCCTTCGCGTCGTAGAGCTTGCGGTTGAACTCCAAAATGGCGCGCGTGGTGGCGTCATTCGCTTTCTTGTCGGCCACGCGGCCGCTCCACAAAACATTGTCGGTGATAAAAAGTCCGCCCTTGCGCAGGCGCGGCGCGACCAGACGCAATACGCGCGGGTAATCTTCTTTATCCACGTCGTTGAAGATGATGTCGAATTCTTCTTTTTGCTCGGAAAGAAATTCGAGAGCATCGCCAGTGTGAATCTTGATCCGGCTCGAGACTCCGGCGCGAGCGAAGTATCCGCGGGCGCGTTCGGCATTTTCGGAATCTCCGTCGGTGTAGATCACCCGGCCCTTCTCACCGACCGCTTGCGCCCACCAGATGGTCGAGTAGCCAATCGCTGAGCCGAGTTCGAATACCGAGCGGGCATTGATCATCATGGCCAATTGCTGGAGCACGCGGGCGACCGCCGGGCCAACGATGGGAATCTTGTGTTCGGTGGCGTAGTCTTCCATTTCTGCCAGCACCTCGTCGCGTTTTGGAAGCATCGAGTAGAGGTAGTCGTCGACTGGCCCGGAGGTCACGAAGTTATAGTGGCGCCAACTGGGCTGGCTGCTTTTTTTCTTGCTTGAAGTCACGCGGTTACCTCTCTTTGTCTTGATCTCTTTATTTCTCGATCGGAGAATTAGCCGCCGATGGTTTCACCGGGTTTCATTTCCAGAATCTCGAGGTTGGGCACAAGTTTGTGCAGTTCACTCGGACGACCGGTTAGAGCCGGGAACGTTCCGAAGTGCATGGGAATGACCGTCTTCGGCTTCAGCAAATTGCAGGCGTACGCCGCTTCGCGCGGACCCATGGTGTAGTGGTCGCCGACCGGCAGCATGACAATCTCCGGCGCATAGAGATCGCGAATGATCGTCATGTCTCCGAAAACGTTGGTGTCGCCGGCGTGATAAATCTTCACTCCATTGGAAAACTCAATAACGTAGCCGCAGGCTTCGCCGCCGTAAATGGTTTCATCTCCGTCCTGGATGCCGCAGGAGTGGTCGGCGTGAACCATCGTGACTTTTATGTCGGCGACGGCCTGCGTGCCTCCTTTATTCATTTCGGCGATTTGCTTCGCGCCTTTCTTGCCCAGCCAGCGCGCGAGTTCGGGAATGCCGACGACGACCGGGTTGTGCTGCTTGCAGACTTCGACGGCGTCTCCGATGTGGTCGCCGTGACCGTGCGTGCAGAGAAGAACATCGACCTTTTTTACCTTCTTCTCGGAGTCGGGACACATGGGATTGCCCATAATCCACGGATCGATGATGACGGTTTTACCGCCGGGCGTTTCGATGCGGAAGGTTGCATGGCCCAGCCACGTGAGTTTTATGCCTTTCAGATTCATGGGGGAAATACTCCTAGTTGCCGTAACGATGATTGCCTTTGAAAATCTTCCTAACAATCTCTTACTAGTTTAACTTTCGCTAGTTTAATATGAAACGCCATGGCAGACCTTAAAGTGCTGATCGGGCGGGACGAGATTGCGAAGCGCGTGAGCGAGTTGGGCGCGCAGATCACCAAGGACTTCGCGGGGCAGTCCGTGATTTTGCTGGGCGTGCTGAAGGGCGCGGCGATTTTTCTTTCCGACTTGGCCCGGCATGTCGATCTTGACGCGACGTTTGATTTCATTGGTGTGTCGAGCTACGGAAACCGCCCGAGCCCAGCCAGCGAATTGAAAAGCGGATGGGATTCGACGGGCGAGGTGCGGCTGCTGAAAGACGTCGATCAACCGCTGACGGAAAAGAATGTGATCCTGGTGGAAGACATTCTCGACACCGGCCTGACCATGACCTATCTGAAGAAATTGCTTGTGGCTCGACAGCCAAAAGCGCTGAAGGTCGCGGCGCTGCTCGATAAGCCGTCACGACGCAAGCTGCCGCTGGAAGGCGATTATGTCGGCTTCAAGATTCCGGATGAATTTGTGGTCGGCTACGGTCTTGATTACGCGGAGAAATACCGCAATCTGGCCGACATCTGCGTAGTGCCAAGAGAATAGGAACTCGTTCAGACGAAGAAATCATTGCCGGCAATCGAGCCAAGCCGCTCAATATCACCTCGGAAACCTGGCTGCTATCATAGAGATAATGGGTTCTACCCTCACCAAATCAGATCCTTTGCCGGTTGAGTCCCTGCTACTCGAAGTGGCCGACGTGTTGGCCACCTCGCTCGATCTGGAGACGACGATTCGCCGCGTGGCGGAAGTTGTTCGCAGGGTCATCGACTACGAGATTTTTGCGATTCTGCTGCTCAACGAGAAGACACAGGAGCTGCGCTTCCGCTTTCAAGTGGGATATCCGCCGGAGATAGAGCTCACCCGAATCAAAGTCGGCGATGGCGTGACAGGGCAGGCCGCGCAGTTCAAACAAGCGGTTCGAATCGACGATGTCACCAAAGATCCACGCTATATCGAAGCGGTCGCGAACGTGCGATCAGAACTGGCGATTCCGCTGATCACCAAGAATCGGGTGATTGGAGTCATCGATCTCGAGGCGCGGGAGCCCGGCTATTTCACGGAAGAGCATCAGCGTGTGCTCACGCTCGTGGCTTCGCGCATGGCGGCGGGTATTGAGAATGCACAGCTGTACACGCGAACCACCAAGCAGGCACGCATTCTGCTGTTGCTGAACGAAATTGCGCGCGAGCTTAGCTCGATCCTGAATCTGGATGAGTTGCTGGGGCGCATCGCCGAACTGATGCGGCGTTTGATCGACTACCAGATGTTCAGCATTCTGTTACTCGATGCGACGGGCGAGAAGTTACAGCATCGGTTTTCCCTGCGCTTCAACGAAAACATTCATTTGAAGCATGAGATCCCGCTGGGCCGCGGAATTATTGGCGCTGCGGCTTTGAGCAAACAGGCCGTGCTTGTGCCGGACGTGAACAAGGATCCACGCTACATCGAGGCCAATCCCGAAACGAAATCAGAACTGGCAGTGCCGCTGATTTACAAAGACAAAGTCATTGGCGTGCTTGATCTGGAGCACACGCGGCGCGGATTCTTCACCGAAGAACATCAGCGGACGATGACCACACTCGCCGCGCAGATTGCCATCGCCATCGAGAATGCGCGCCTGTACGAAGAGATCGAACGACAGGAGCGCCGACTGGAGCGCGATCTATCGCTGGCGCGAGAATTGCAGGGACGTTTGCTGCCGCAGACACACCCCAAGTTGTCGAATCTGGATGTTGCAGCAAAGTTTGTTCCGGCGCGCGCGATCGGCGGAGATTTGTACGACTTCATTCCGTATTCGCTGTCGCGGCTTGGCATTGTGATCGGCGATGTGAGCGGCAAGGGCGCGCCTGCGGCCATTTATGCGGCGCTGGTCAGCGGAATTCTGCGCTCGCACGCCCCGATTGAACCGGGTCCGGCCGAAATGCTTTCGGCGGTAAATCTTTCGCTGGCCGAGCGGCGCATTGAAGCGCAGTTTGTTTCGATTATTTATGCGGTGTGGGACGACGAGCATCGCACCCTGCTGGTTGCGAACTCAGGGCTGCCACAGCCCGTCTACGTGCATGGCGGAAAGAATGAGTCGATCGAAGCCACTGGCTTGCCGCTCGGTTTGTTCGACGAAGCGGACTATGAGGAATTCAAGTTCCGCATGAAGCCGGGGGACATGTTCGTATTCTTCAGCGACGGAATTCTCGACGCCCGCAACCATAAAGGCGAAATGTTCGGGCGCGGACGAGTGGAGAAATTGATTACCGAATGCGCCGGCAAATCGGCGGATTGCGTGGTCGACTTGCTGTTTAAGTCGGTTGCGGAGCACTCCGCCGGGGTTGAAACTTTCGATGACCAGACCGTGGTCGCCATTCGGGTGAAGGGCGAGTCGCACACGTCTCACAAGAAGAAATGACCTCGCGCAGCCAGTCGAAAACTATCGAACGCGCTCCGGGATTCGTGTATCGCGAGACGAAATCAGGAATCTTCCGGCGGCGCGGACAGTCAACCTTGCACTGCGAAGATGTGGCACTTACCAAGCTGGCCGCCGATTACGGCACGCCACTCTACGTTTATTCGGCGACGATGATCCGCGAACGGTATGACGCGTTTGACCGGGCATTTCGCGGTCTACCGCATCTCATCTGCTATTCCGTTAAAGCGAACTCCAACCTGAGTATTTTGCGGCTGCTGGCGAAGAAGGGTTGCGGCTTCGATGTGGTCTCCGGCGGAGAACTGGAGCGGGTACTGGCCGCCGATTCTAAAGCTGGGAAGAGAGTTGTATTTTCGGGCGTTGGCAAGACGCGCGAAGAGCTGACGGCTGCGCTGAAAGCGGGCATCCTGCTCTTCAATGTAGAGAGTGAGTCGGAGTTGTGGGCGCTCGCCGAGTGCGCAGGAAGGTTGCGCAAGCCGGCGCCGATGGCGCTGCGCGTGAATCCCGATGTTGCCGCCGAGACGCATCCGTACATTTCAACCGGTTTGCACAAACACAAGTTTGGCGTTCCGATCGGCGAGGCGCGAACACTCTACGCGAAAGCTTCTGGCGCGAGATACCTCGCTCCGCGCGGAGTGAGTGTTCACATTGGTTCGCAGATTACCGATGCGGCTCCGTTTGGCGAAGCCATGGCTCGCGTTGCCGATCTAGTGCGGGACCTGCGAGCCGATGGACATCGCATCGACTATGTCGATGCAGGCGGTGGACTCGGGATCGCTTACCAGAACGCGAAAGCCGCAGAATATCCTGAAGTGTTTGCCAATTATGCGCGGGCGCTCGCCACGCCATTGAAAGGCCTGGATCTGAAGCTGTTGCTCGAGCCCGGCCGTTCCATTGTCGGTCCCTCGGGGATATTGGTTACGTCGGTGGTCTATCGCAAGAAGAACGACGACAAGCGATTTCTAGTCGTTGATGCAGCGATGAATGACTTGATTCGCCCGGCACTTTACGCGGCTTATCACGAGATCGTCCCGGTAACGAAGCACGGAGATCGCCCTAACGAGACCACTGATATTGTCGGCCCGATCTGCGAAACCGGGGATTTCTTCGCGCGCGATCGCGAATTGCCCGCTGCCGATGAGGGCGATCTGCTGGCGATTCTCGACGCTGGCGCTTACGGAATGGTGCTCTCGTCGAATTACAATACGCGCCCGCGAGCGGCGGAAGTTCTGGTCAGTGGCAAGACGGCGAAAGTGATTCGAAAACGCGAGAAGATCGCGGATCTATTGCGGGCAGAATTGTAACCTCGGCGCTTTAAAACTACGCTTCCCGTTCTCCCCATTTCAGCTTACTGCGCAAAATCTGGAAGAAGTCCGATCCGGTGCGGAACAGATTGACGTCGTGTTCGGAGCGCCGGCAGCGCACACGATCGCCGTCGCTGAGGTCAAGGCCGGGCTGGCCATCGAGGCTTAGATAGGCGACCTCTTCCGCGCTACGCAGGAGAATTTCTATTTCGACGGAATCCGGTACGACGAGCGGACGATGCGTCAGCGAGTGCGGCGACACTGGGGTGATGACAAAGGCCCTCACCGTGGGCATCAATACCGGCCCTCCGGCAGAGAGCGAATAGGCAGTAGAACCCGTGGGCGTTGCCACAATCATGCCGTCGGCGCGATAACTCGCCACCAGGGCTTTGTCGACGTAAAGATCGTAGGTGTTGAGACGAGCCACGGCGGTTTTGTTGACGACTGCATCGTTGAAGACAAGGTAGCTGCTGCGGACTTCGTCTCCGCGGAGCAGATCGCATTGCATCAGACAACGCGACTCGATTACAGCCTCGCCCTGCGCGATCCCCTCGAGCATCGTGTATAGAGATTCGGGCGGCACTTCGGTTAGAAAACCGAGATGGCCTAAATTAACGCCGAGCAGAGGAACGTCAACGGCGGCGGTTACGCGCGCTGCCGAGAGCAGCGTTCCATCGCCGCCGAGAACGATGACCAGATCGAGCTTTTCCGACGCCATTTGTGCTCGCGGCATAACCTCGAGACCGTCGATATACTTTCCCGTCTGCTGATCGATGATGATTCGATAGCCGTGATCGACCAGCCACGTGAAAAGTCCGGGAAGAATCTTCGCCACTTCCGCGCGGTCCGGACGCGACATGATGGCCGCGGTCTTTATCGGACTCTTCGGGGCTGGACTCTTCGGGGAAGGCGCTGGCGGGCTGGTCATAGGACGAAGAAAGATTGTACAGAATCGCGGGATTTAACCACAGGGGGAAGGCTGCTCGCTTTCAGTTAAAGCACGGTATAGAGAAGAAATTCGCGATTGCCTTCAGCCCCAAGGATGGGAGAATCGATCAAATCGATTCGCGCGGCGCCTAAGCTGTTCATGGTTGATCTGACTTTTTCTACGGCTGCGGCGTGTGCGCTTTCGTCGCGGACAATTCCTCCTTTGCCCACGTATTCCCTGCCCGCCTCGAATTGCGGTTTGACCAGCACGACAACCTGACGGCCGCGCCGGTCCTCAGGCGATTCTGGGAACGCAGCAGCGACCACCGCAGGAAGAACCAGTGTGGCAGAGATGAAGGAGACGTCGACGGCGATGAAGTCGACGTTTTCAGCCAGCGCGGCTCGCGTCAGATAGCGGGCGTTGGTCTTTTCCAGCAAACGCACGCGCGGATTCTGGCGCAGTTTGAAATCCATCTGCCCATAGCCGGTATCCACGGCGATCACGCGCTCGGCGCCGCGCTGGAGCAGGCAATCGGTGAAACCTCCGGTGGATGCACCGACATCGAGACAGATTTTTCCGGCCACATCGATTTGCCAGTGATCGAGGGCGCGCTCAAGTTTCAGTCCGCCACGACTGACGTATTTCAGATCTTCGCCGAGCAGACGAATGGCGCACTCTTCGGCGACCTGTGCGCCGGCCTTCTCGAGTTTCTGATCATCGACCAGAACTTTGCCGGCAAGGATCAGCGCTTGCGCCCGCTCACGCGAGGCGGCGAGGCCGCGATCCACCAGAAGTTTGTCGAGTCGAGTCTTCAAAGCGAGAAGAGATTTTTTCTACCACGAAAGTGCCAGCACCCGCTTCAGTGCAAAGTGTTAAAG
>Ga0206795_1022_pt1 | contig 35271 bp, 38 predicted proteins | sample Alteio_BWOrgCont_71_FD_152872 | JGI IMG/M metagenome (GOLD analysis project Ga0206795, IMG submission 152872) | Enriched cells from forest soil in Barre Woods Harvard Forest LTER site, Petersham, Massachusetts, United States -... | ecosystem: Environmental > Terrestrial > Soil > Temperate forest >... | reverse complement strand
CGGCACGTATCATCCCGACGGCAACTATAAGCCCGGTGAAAATACGCACAACGGTCCCAACGGCGCCTATCATCCCAACGGTCATTTCGGGCCCGATGGCGGCTGGCATGAAGACAAACCAGGAACCAATCCTCACGACCAGCCGAACGGCGGCAACAACGGCGACCACGGTTTGATTGGTGGCAACGGTGGCGTTGAGCGCTATCCCAACGGCGATCAGCACAATGCCGGCAGCTTCGGTGACCAGCGTCAGGGCGCGGACGATCGCAATCAGGGCGGCTTCGATCGCGATCGCGGCGAGAACCAGCGGGCCAACCAGCCGCGCTCAAACATGGGAGGAAACGGCGACCGTCAAGCTGCCGACCGTGGCCGGGCCGGCATGCACCCGGCATCACAGCAGCATTCACGCCCCCAGCAGCATGCACGTCCCCAACAGCATCCCCATCCTCAACAACACGCTTCACACCCTACTCCGCACAATTCAGGCGGAGAACACCGGCGCTAAGTGGAATGGCCCAAGATGATCCTGAAATCAGAAACGAACGCATAGACGAAAAAAACAATGCAAAACAAGTCGACGAAACTTCGGGTACAAAACATGACGACGGGGAGCACTCTACTGGCTGTACTGCTCCTGCTCGGACCGGTTAATACCTCGGGTTGCGGGGACAAGTCATGCGAGTCTGGCGACGTCCAGACGAGTCGTCGGACAAAAGCTTCTCAATCAAGTCCTAACTGGATAGCCCAAGGTGGGAGAACAATCGATCCTATGGCCTTCACCCCCCCGTTTAGCACATTCCATCGCGGTGGTTGTAACTAGCAAGTGATGACTACCGGCAACAACTTACTTTCAACCACTATAGGAGAAAAGTCATGATGATTAAGAAAGATATGCTTATCGGAACGGCTCTGGGCCTAATCCTGGGCTGCAGTGGAGCAGTATTCGCACAAGCTCCGGCAGTAGACATCGGCAACCGGCATGGCAATCTGCGCGCCGCACAGCAATACATCTCTTCAGCGTGGCAGAAGATTAGCCAGGCACAGACCGATAACAATGACCAGCTGGGCGGCCATGCGCAAAGGGCAAAGGACTATCTCACACAGGCCAATGAAGAACTGAGGTTGGCTGCCAATGTCGCAAATGAGCACGGTCGATAGCCGCGACCCTCAAAACCAAGCAACGAGTCTCTCGGCTACGTGGACGGTAAACCTGCTCCTAAACAGTCCACGTAGCCCATTATCTACAAGATGTTCTGCCCGTACACCCGTAACGGAGTTCTGACGCTGTTTTTCACAAGACCAGGCCATATAGCGGAGGTGCTCTGTTCCTGTGCGAAAAGTGGGACTGTTAACGCCAATACAAGCATCAAGATCCGCCCCGGCAGAGCATCGAGTTCTCTCAGAAGTTCGACCCATCGTGTTTTCCAATGGCCTCTCTGCCTGTAATTAAGTGGTCACAGGCTTAATGCTGGAGCTCCGCTTGATGCCGTAACGACGGATCAGCCAAGCGCGCACGGGCTCGTCGAAGTACTTCAGAGCAATCCAAGCCACAAAGATCACAAATGGAATAAGCAAGAAAATCCATATCAGCTTCACATCCATGCTCGGATGCCTCGTCCACGAGTAGCCTGCAAGGACATATACGAACGGAATGTGAGTGATATAGAGAGGATAGGAAAGTCGGCCGCTGAACTTGCAGAGCCTGATCATGCCTGTGCCTGCATTCGAGTGCGCCCCACAAAGGATTACGAGCGGGAACAAGAAGAGCACGCATGCCGCGTCATAGAGACCGTTTAACGAGAGACCTCTCACATTCGAGAACTGTGGCATCTGAAAGCACACCACAAGAACAATCGAAAGTAGGAGCAGTCCAATCTTGGGAAACCGAATGCGGTCATGAATTCGATAAAGACAGAGACCCATCACGAAGGAGACCGTGAGGCGTAGCGGCGCCATCCAGATCTCCGGATAACCCCAACCTCCGTCAAGCGATCCTTTCGAATTCGCGGTCCAAATGAGAAGCAGCCCTGACAATCCAAAGATGATCGCCAGAGTGATTGTGCGCAACCTGCGAAGAATCAGAGCATATGCGATGTTCCCGAGGTACTCCTGCATCAGTGACCAGGCTGGCCCGTTGAGTGCCTGAGTCTCGTGTAATCTCCCCCCGACTGGAGGTGTCGGCAGCAAGAGCAATGAGGCGATATATGCGAGCAGCAGCAGCGGAGCGGCAGTATGATTCATCGCCTTGCTGAACGGATCGAAGACGTAACCCAGCAGGCCCAGAGTGGCTCCGATCAGAACCAAAGGGTGAAGCCGGATGAGACGGATGCGGAAGAATTGAAGCATCGTCATCCGTGTCCAGCGATCGTCGTATGCATACGCGACCACAAAGCCGGACAGCCCGAAGAAAAAGTCGACCGCCAAATAGGCGTGGTGCATTAAGTGAAGAGGAGGCCTAAAGCCAAATGGGTAGTTGAATATGTGAAAGAGCACGATCAGAAAGGCCGCGGTTCCTCTCAAGCCATCCAGCACTTCAAAGTGTTCTTTTCCGCTACTCGTACGGTCGATGGCAACATTCATCGGACAGTTCTCACCTGTACAGGCTTAAAGCCGGCGGTCACGCGCCGCTCTTTAAGCGGCTGCGTTCATCTGTGAAACAAAAACTCAGAATCCGGCGCCTAGTCGTCGCCCGGCTATCTCCTCGTAATCAGAAGGACCTCGAGTCCATAGGCTGGAATGGTTGTCGAAAGCTGTCCGGCTTGAATTGGTACCGACTCCGGAGTCGGAAGCGAACCAGTTTTCTGCAAACTTGCAATCTGGTCAGCGCTCAAGTCTTCCGGCCTGCCCATTTGGTCGAACAACGCCAGACTGTTCCCATGCTTGCTGTCCACTCGATACAGCGTCGATGCGCTGGCGGCGTTGAAATGCTCAAGCTGTATGATGAACGTCCGCGGGGCGGCGGGCAGTGTGGGTTGCGGAGTGTAGTTTGGCCCAGTGCCACCGGGCGGAGCGTAGTTCCAAAGAGCAATCGCGAGGTTTCCATCCGGCAATTTTGTAGCCAGCGCAGATTCAGAATCGATCGCAATGCGACGATTTCCGAGCTTGTGAAGGATCGTAAGCGCATTCAGGGAAGGCTTCGGAATGCTGTTCGGCGCAATGATTCCAAACCCTCCGTAGAACGAGGATCGCGCGACTCCCTGCTCTTCGAACACATCGGAAAACGTCCAGTACGCCATGTCTTCGACTAGTCCATCGCATTGCCTAATCGTGTTCGCAAACCAAGGACCCATGAACGGAGAGTCCGTTACATTAGGCTCGTTCGAATAGCTCGCTCCGTATTCAGAAAAAATCAAAGGAAGGTGAGGCAGAGGTGACGATGCGATTTGATCGTGCACCTTCTTCACTGCCCGGTAAACCATCTGGTCACGAGGAACATCCTCATTCGTCCCAAGTACGTTTGGGGCAGTGTCATTGCCGTACACATGGGTCGAAACGAAGTCGACCGGCACCTTGTTTTCATGCACGTGCGCCAAAAACTCAGGAATCCACGCCGCCTGCGCGGTGGCCGGTCCGCCGACTTGAAGCCTTGGGGACACAGCCTTGATCGCGCGTGCGGTGTGATCATACAGCTCCCAATAGGTGGACTGCTTCGGTGTTCCACCCCAAAAATCTAAATTGGGCTCATTCCATACTTCGAACTTCCAGGTGCCCACCTCATCGATTCCGTAGCGACCGACGAGATGGGTTGCTAAGGCTCGGATCATGTCATCCCACAGCTCATAGTTCTTGGGTGGTGAAACGATGGGATGGTAGAAGAATGGGTGCAGAGCGTCGGGGTCAGCAGCGAGTTTGCGTGGCATGAAGCTTAACTCGACAAATGGCTTGATACCTCTCTTCAGCAGACCGTCGTAGATTTGATCGATATACATGAAGTTGTATCGTGATTGAGCATTGACGGCTTCGGCAGCCAGCCCCGGATTTTTGATGATGCGGTCAGGATCATAAAGCCCCACTTCGTCCATCAGGATTCCGTGAAACCGCACATATTGAAAGCCTGTCGCGTTTTTTACGGTCTCGAGGTCCTTTCGGTAGCTCTCCCTCAAAGAGAGGATTGCGCGGCCGGAACCGAAGGTTCTTTCCCAAAAGTGAGGGAATGGCGTGGTCGGCGCGTTTGCGTCGATTCGGACATAGGTTGTCTCTCCCGATTGGCTGGTCAGTGATGGAGCCAGACAAAGAAGTTCAACAACGATCAGCATCAAATTGCGGAATCTATGCATGACAACCCCTTGAAAAGCTGCCCTGCTCAAAGGCAGGACGGTTCATTGGATCTGAAGCGGTCCTGAAAGCGGCGTGTCGTCGGAGGCTGGTCCTGCGGAGACCACGTATTCGCCAGGGTTGAGGGTCCAGCGATTATTTGTTTCATCGAATGTCTGCAAGACGCGAGGATCGATGGCAACTTCGACGGTTTGCGACTGTCCAGGAGCGAGAGAAATCCGCTGCCAGCCAACAAGACGTTTGAACGCCTCGTCTGAGCCCTTTGGGAGTCTCGCGTATACCTCGGCGATCTCGGTTCCCGGGCGTCTGCCGGTATTCTTGACGGTGAAGCGAGCCTTCTTGGTGCGCGAATCGATACTGAGAGCGGAATACGCGTAGGTGGTGTAAGACAAACCGAAGCCGAAGGGAAACAGTGGCTTCTTATTCTGGGCTTCATACCACTTGTAGCCAACTTCAGGCCCCTCATCGTAGTGGACAGCGTAACCAGAGCGAACCGAAGCATTTGCCGTAGGCGCACCGTTGTCGGCAACATCTTCAGCGCGTACCTGGCTCTCGGATGGAATCTTAGGCGCATCAGGATGCGGAAGATCCGCTTCGCTTTTCGGGAAAGACAGCGGAAGCTTGCCCGCTGGATTGACGTCTCCAACAAGCACGTTTGCTAGCGCCTTGTGTCCTGAACTTCCGGCGTACCAAACCTCGACTACGCCCGCTACTTTGTCGATCCAGGGCATCGTGACGGCGGTGCCAGTTTCGAGCACGACGATGGTGTGAGGATTCGCTGCCGCCACCTGCTCGATCAATGCATCCTGGTTATTCGGAAGCGAAAGGCTCGGCACGTCCATGTCTTCTGCCAGCCACTGATATGCAAAGACAATCGCAAGATCAGCAGGCTTGGCGAGGTTTGCAGCCGACTTCGGATCTGTTCCCGGATCGAAATCAATCTTTGTGTTCGGGAGCTTCGTCTGAAGCGCCTTTAAGGGAGAGGTTGGGAACCAAACGGGCTTCTGCCAGATCGTCGCGCCTTTGCCAGGAGGCATGATGGCATTGCCGCCAGGAGGATCGACTTGCGCCGATCCTCCACCGGAGATCATCCCGACGTCGGCATGCCCGCCAATAATCGCAATCGTGTGGACCTTGGATGGATTGATCGGAAGCACCGTCGGGCTGTTCTTCAGCAGAACGATGCTCTTTTCCTCTACTCGCTGCGAGGCTTCAAATCCTTTCTCGACATCCACCACGCCCGTCTGCGGCGGATCGTCTACTATTCCGGATAGAAACTCGGCATACAGAACTCGGCGTGTATGGTCGTCAATTTCCGACAGCGGAACTTTGCCGGCTTCAACTGCTTCCTTCAGCTTTGGACCAAAGAAGTCGGCCATAGGCTGTTCCTGGTCAAGACCTGCTGCGGATGCCTTTTCCGTACTGTGTGTTCCACCCCAGTCGGAAATGACAAATCCCTTGAAGCCCCATTCATTCTCGAGCACGTCGCGCAACGTGTAGGAGTTCTCACAACCGAAGTCGCCGTTGATCCGGTTGTAGGAACACATCACTGCACCGGGATTCGCGATGGAAATGGCGATATGAAATGCGAGCAAATCAGATTCCTGCATCGCCCGCTTCGAGATGACGGAGTTCACAAAGAAACGCCCCGTCTCCTGATCATTCATCACATAGTGCTTGATGTCGCCGACCACATGTTGCGCCTGTTCACACTTCATAAGGTTGCCGACAACGGTGCCCGCGAGGAGTGGATCTTCACCCGCATACTCGAAGCTGCGTCCATTCCGTGGCTCGCGGGCTAAATCTACCCCGCCTCCCAACGTCATGTTGAACCCTTGCGCTCGGAGTTCCTGGCCAATCACAGTGCCGAAGTCGCAAGCGGAGTCTTGATCCCAACTAGCCGCAGCGCCTAAGCTCGAAGGCATAGCTGTCGAATACTTTCCGTTCGCCCCGCTGTCTCTCACTCCATAGCCCGCATCGGAAATTACTAGGGGAGGAATTCCCAAGCGCTTGACGCCCTCAACGTATCCCGCACCGCCGTTCGTAAGGCGTGACAGGGGCATCTGCCACTGGGGCGCGTGAGCCATCCCGTTCCCGTGCAATAAAGCCAGCTTCTCGTCGAGAGTGAGCTGCTGGAGAACCATATCGGCACGTTCTTCTGGGGAGAGTTTGGGATTCATCCACAGCCGGTCTGCGACCTGAGCGGTAGCTACGGAGGTTGCGATGATCGATCCCAAGGCTGTGATGACGGTGCAAAGGAGGTAAAAACCAAACTTGCGATTCTGCATTTGTCTCCCGACGGGACTCATTTGGACCCTTCTATCCCGTTTTGAAGTATGAATTTGGCATTGCTCGTGTGAAGCTCCTGCAGGTACAAAACTCCGTCCACGACGGATGTGACCACGCCCGTGCGGTCCTGCTTTCCCTCAATCACGCGCGAGAGAATCTTGAATGTCTTTTCGTCTTCCGTCTTGATGGTCAACGTCACTCGCGATTTCGACGGTGCGCTCCAAGTGACCTCATATATTCCACGAGGAAGTTGAATGTTCCCTGCTCGGGCAGCGGTGGCAAGATAGAACGTCTGAGAGTTCTGTGCAGCCATCACAGTGGCCGAAAACAGAATCGACAAGAGGGCGAATCCCAGAATGCATCTCATAAAGTCCCCTTCAATTCGTCGAAGGATCCTGCCGGATCCTCCGGAGAACTCTGGAACGCACTCAGATTAGAGAGAGCCGATTGTTTTTATAAGCTGCATCGTGCATTAGGCGGTGCAGGAGCATGTATAAGTGTCGCATTTTCAATTCAATAAGGAAGGAACGGGGCGCGATCTTGAGGAATGTATGATACAGCTTTTTCGGTATGGAAACGTCTTACCACGTCTCCACAGTAACAACCGTTGGCGGTCCGGGGTGGCCTTCAATCACATTCGCTTCTATGACGGCCTCTAGATTCAGTTGGTCCCAGTTCTTCGGAGCCTTCTGCAACATTGCGTCCAAATACGCAGGATTTGACACGACCTCGCTTGCCGCCTCAGTTCCTTCGCCCAGAATACCTGCCAAGATGATCACCGGCTGTCCCGATACCTGGTCATGAATTCGGGCGATAACGGCGTAGTCCCGTGCAAGACTTTTCATCGGAACCTGCCATTGAAGCGTCCAGACTCTTCTGGGGACACTCTTGCGATCTACCACCTTGCGAACGTGATTGTCATATTCGAAGCCAATCGGCAAATCCTGGGTTATGCGCATCGTCCAGGGATTGTCAAAAGCGCCAATCATGACGGACGGGCCTTCACGCAATTGAGCGAAGCCAGTCTCCGAACCCGCTAAAACTCGAAATTCGCCGTTTTTCGGTACAAGGGGCGCGATCGAACGCGCAAGCGTGATGACATCGTAAACATTCAAACTGCCACTCTCTCCAGCGGGGATCGCGGGGACCGTTCGGCTTTGGAGATCGACAGAGTCAGTCGGCACGCCCAGGCAGAACGTAACTCGTCTGGAAGTCGCGGTAAGTGGCTCCCAAAAGCGGTCCATATTTGAGAGACCGCTGGGATTTGAGGGACCGCTGGGGCGTACGGCCTGTCCCGGGAATCTTACACGGCCAATACCGAACCCCAAGAGCCCAGCAACAAGCAGAGCAATCGCAATCGGTATCCAGGCATAAACGGTACGACCTGCAGATCCTTTAGGGGAATCTGCTAGGCGAGCTTCCGACTCTACCCGACCTTGAGGTAATTCCTCAGATGACTCATAGACCAACTGAGTATCGGTTGGAACGGCGGTATGAAGCGAAGGCCCTCGAAATAGCGGGACATACGAGCCGACCGGCAACTCGATGATCAGCTCTCCCGCATGATCGGGGCTGTAATAGTACTGAATAAGCCTCTTTCGAACCTCAGCCGCGGTCGTGCGAACTACAGGGTCGAGATTCACATCGTAGTTTGGTTCACGTCCGAAGCCCTCGACGCCAATTGTTCTCTCTTTTAATTCGCTGGCGTTGCCCAGCAACGCTTGTTCTACCGTATACGCGAGCAAGACCGGGTATCGCTTGCTATTTGTGAACAAGGGATGCGCGAGGAGGCGGTTCAGTTGTTCGCGAACCAGAGCGGTATTTGATGTAAGTGTCGCGCCGCTCAGTTCTTTTTCCGATTGTGACAATGACTGCATCGTAGCTCTGCGTTGGTGCTCAAGCTCAGTAATTCACCAATCAAAAGTCTTGGCGAGAAGCCTGAAACGGGAACTTCGTCAATTATCTCAGAACTGGTGAACAGTCAGCATGCGCGACTCCAATGGTGCTTCGATCCTTCCGTTGGTACGCGTCACGTCGAGGCACTCAGGACCGGCATGAGATTTTAAGGTGCCGGATGCCAGGCATTCAGTGTTCCTCGGGTTCAAAGTGAGCTTGCGTTGAGCGCATAGACCTTGCTTCGAGCGTAGGCAGCAAATGAAATCCGCCCCCACACCAAGCAATTCATGGGCCGCGAAGGTTCTAGTCAGGGCCGAAACGCAGCATCCTGCATGCTTGACAAAAAGGACTCCCGTCAGAGAGTCTTCCATTCCAGACCAGTTAGTTAGTTCGCTTGCTAGGCGACCCTGAAAGGCCGGCGTCGGCGGTTCGATCCCGTCGCTGGCCACCATTTAAAGCCGCACCATTTCGAAAATTGATGGTCCATTCTATCTATATAGTGATATCCAAGATGCTTGGCGAAAGCATAGAGGCAACCATCTGATCCCACGGCCTAACGGCGTTTCTTCTTGTTAAGGTCCACCATGCCGTTTTCTGGAGACAATACGTTGCGAGTGCAGGCGGAAGACATTCTGCTCAATAGCGATGAGCTAAACCGCCTGATACTGGATTCCGCTTCGGAAGCAATCTGTGGCTGCGACTCAGAAGGTATTTGTCTTTTCTCCAATCCTTCGGCGGCGCGCATGCTCGGATACGACCACCCCGCCGAATTACTCGGGAAAAACATGCATGCGCTGGAACACCATACCCGAAAAGACGGCACCCCATATCCAATTGAAGAATGTCCCATCTATATTGGTTTCCAAAAAAACGAGAACGTCCACAGGGACGATGAGGTTTATTGGAGAAAAGATGGCACGAGCTTTCCCGTGGAGTTTTGGTCCCATATCGTCATTCGGGAAGGTAAAACCCTAGGGGCCGTGATCACTTTTATCGATATCACAGAGCGGAAACAGGCAGAAGCGGCGCTCCGTAAGAGTGAAGAGCAGAACCGCAGCTTGCTTCAGATCAACAATGCCATCATCACGAATCTGACACAGCAGGCCCTCCTGCGTTCCATTTCGGAGGCCCTGCATCCTGTCATCTCATTCGACCGATGCGCGATTACCCTTTACCAGCCGGAGAGAGATTCTTTCCGTTTCCTTGCCGTGGAGGGAGAGTTGCTCTCGGACTACTTTCGGACAGGGCTGGAGCTCAGCCGCAACGAGACCTGCGGCAGTTGGGTGTTCGACCATCAGCGACCTCTCGTGCGCCGCGATCTTGAAAAAGAGAAGCAGTATCCCAATGAGCGCCGCCTCGCCGCAGAGGGTATCCACTCGCTGTGCGTCGTTCCCCTGGCTCTTCAGGGAAGGTGTATCGGACTGCTCAGTCTTGTTAGCCAGCAAAGGGATCGGTATTCGAATGAGGACGCTGTATTCCTGCAGGAAGTGGCGAACCAGGTTGCACTCGCGGTTCAAAATATGCAGGCCTACCAGGAGATTGACAGCCTTAAAGCAAGGTTGGAGAAGGAGAACGTTTATCTTCGAGAGGAACTGCGCGCGGAGCATAACTTCGAGGAGATCGTGGGTAATAGTCCAGCACTGTTGAAGGCGCTCCACGCCGTGGAGCAGGTCGCTCCCACGGATTCGACGGTGCTCATTTACGGCGAAACGGGGACGGGGAAGGAACTTGTGGCGCGCGCGATCCACAGCCGAAGCTCCCGCAATGGCCGTGCCCTAGTGAGCGTGAACTGTAGCGCCATCTCGGCTGGTTTGGTAGAGAGCGAACTATTTGGGCATATGAAAGGGGCCTTCACAGGGGCGCTCGAGCGGCGCATCGGCCGCTTCGAGCTTGCCAACGGCGGCACAATCTTCCTGGATGAAATCGGCGAGCTTTGCCTGGAGACGCAAGTGAAGCTGCTCCGCGTCCTGCAGGAACACGAGTTTGAGCCGGTGGGGAGCAGCCACCCTTTGCACGTCGACGTGCGCGTGATTGCCGCCACCAACCGCAATCTCCCTGAAGCAGTCCAGGCGGGCCGATTCCGCTCAGATCTCTTCTACCGCCTCAACGTGTTTCCCATTGAGCTTCCTCCATTGCGAGAACGCCACTCCGACATTCCCCAACTCGTGGCTTTCTGCCTCTCCCAGTTCTCCAAGCGGTTGGGAAAGAAGATCGACGGCGTTTCACGGGAATCGATGGAAAATCTGGTGAATTATCCATGGCCCGGAAATATTCGCGAGTTGCAGAACGTAATTGAGCGCGCGATTATCGTATCGGTGGACCCGACCCTCCGGCTGGATCGCGATCTGATGCCGGTTACCTCCGCTGCGAAAGGCATCGAGGCTCCTAAGGCGGATTCTCCAGAAGATCGGCGAACAGACCTCAAGTCTTCAACGCCACTCCTCACGCTGGACGAGGTAGAACGAAACCATATCTTCGCCGCGCTTCAACATGCCGGTGGAGTGGTTGATGGTCCAAAGGGCGCGGCGAAGATCCTGGATCTTCATCCAAACACGCTTCGCCACCGGATGGATAAGCTCGGCATCAAGAGTTCTCGCCACCGCCTGTCGTAGTTCTCCTACACCAACTCGCCCGTGATTACCGAATGTGGTGGATCCGTCTCGCATTCCAGAGCCCCGGAGAAAACAGCCGTGCGCCATCCTAACAGCCGGAGCGCGGACAGATGACTGCAAGCCTTCCCAACCTATTGATTTACTGAGATATTGGCTCGGAAGGCCTCAGTGGATCTCGGGAGATCGCTTTAGGCCTGGTCCGACCTTCTGGATGGCATGTCGATTGCTTTATTGAGTCCCGAGGCAATCAAGTAAACCGCAATGCTGAGGATCACGGTTGTCGAATCATCAAAGACTGCGGTAACTCTTCGGGTAGAAGGCCGGATAACGGGTCTCTGGGTCGAGGAGCTACGCACAGCATGCAATCTACATACTTTTTCCGATGAGGTTCGGTTGTCCCTCGAACTAGCGGACATCTCATTCGCCGACGCAGCGGGGATCGCTCTCCTCAGAGAACTGCGGAACCGCGGCGTCGGTCTGATCCGCACGGCGCCGTTTTTGGCCGAACTGCTCAAGGATGGGACTTCATATCTCAAATTCTAGGGCACAAAGGAGCGCATACCGAAGCCGGAAGGGATCCTCCATCTCTGAACTTCGGCCCATCGACAGACGGTAGGGGGTTTTCAATGCTGGAGCAAACTGTGTGTAGGGAGCGGTTATTGCCGGCCGAGTCTTTGCGGTACGTCCAAAGAAATATTTTAATTTTGGAGCCGCAATCCGACGCAAGCAAGATGGTGGCCCTCGTTTGCCACGATCTTCGCCTTCCTTTGACCGCCATCCTGGCGAATGCAGAATTTCTCACCCAGTCAGATATCAGCGAAACAGAAAGGAACGAACTTTACCAGGAAATCCGTTGGTCCATCGAGCGGATGAATGAACTGGTCACTTCATTGTTGGAGTGCTCCAAGGGTTGCGACACTCTTCGGCCCGCCGTCCGAAGCATCGTTGACACAGTCGAGCGCGCGGTCCGGATGACAAGTGTGAGAAAGGAGTTCCGCCACATCATGATCAAGCACTACCATAAAGGCTTGGCCGTGGGGTGGTTCGATTCCAACCGTCTCGAACGGGTGGTCGCCAACCTCGTCTTGAATGCTTGCGAGGCCGTTTCTCCGGACTCGGGACGGATCGTCATAACCACAACCGGAAATCAAACCTGCTTGCAAATTGGCGTTTGGGATAACGGCCCCGGCATCCATCCTGCGATTCAGGACTCCGTCTTTCAACCCTCTGTGAGCTACGGAAAGGCCGAGGGCAGCGGCCTGGGCCTCGCAATAGCGAAGAAGATTGTCGAGGATCATGGCGGGGAGATTTACCTTGATGGGGAAAGTGAGACCGGAACTTTATTTAAGATCACGATTCCATTTTGCCATTCCGGAGGAAGCAACCCGGCTCATGTCTGTAGGTCCGATCTACTCCACGCACATGTCAAGAAACGTGGCGCGTAATGATTAAGACCAAGTCGCTATCAATTATCGATGTTGAGTAATCATGCCTCAGGCGGTCAGGAGGGCCCATTCATGACACGTGAGGAACATCAGACAAGTCAGGAATACATGTGGCGAGCACTTATCGGCGAGCAACAAACAACTCTCGCCCTCGCAGTTGAGATGCTTTTGCGTTGCCATTTATCTCCTGAACAGATCCTCACCAAAACAATGACGGCTCTGGAAGGCTCGCAGCAAGATTCCTAAGAGTTTATTTTGGCCATCAGATGTCTTCACAGCCGTCGCATTCAGGAATGCGCATCTCATTTTGCAGTCTGGCCGATTTCGGTAAAATCAATAACCTAAGTGGAAGCACCATACTCAAAAGGCCTTGAATTTACTCTCGCGTTCTTTCTCAATGGGGTGAAAATGGGGTTTTTGGTGCCCTGCTTCGGATGCCGGGTCGCAGCCATCATGACCTTTGTCCCCCAAAAGTAGGACTCACCGACTCTTTCGCATGCTGGTACTCGCGTTCCTCAGTAGACAATCGTCTGATCTCTCGACGCACTGCAGTCATCAACCAACAGCGTGCGTTCCTGCTCGAGCGAGGGCTGGTTTTCGCAAAGACTCCAGCCAGCTGGGGACTGCATTGCCCGACATTCTTGAGAACGCCGACCTCGACCTGACAACGCAGATGCGAAACCTGATGGATCTTCTTTGGAACGAGTGGAAGAAGTCGAAGCCCTACTTCTCTCTATACTTAGGAATTGCACATGGACGATTTCCTCAGCTATCTCGCTAACAGCACGTTGTTGACGTAGAGATAAAGTGCATACATCACGTGTTGATGGCCCTTGGCTGCGGTATGTTATTTGCCGCGAACTCCGACGGCGATCAGGCCAATTCCGCAATCAGAGCGAGCGTACTGCGAATTGGCGAAATCGGAAGGCTACTCTTTTGCTCGTGGGATATCTGAACAAGTCCCAGATTGACATCCTTCTCGTGGATCGCCCGCAGCTCGATTCTGAATATTATGAGATCTAGCTGGGATCTCTGTGTCTGGTGGTTTGTACGCCCGTAACGATCCCAATTCCGAGCATAATCACCGCAATCGCAACGATGTAATGCTCCGGAATATGCATCAGGTGGGCAAGATAGACCACACCACCAATCAGGATCAAATAACCAACCGAATACATTCCAAACGACATGTTCTCTCCTTGCAACAATCTAAGGAACTGTCGAAGTAAGATGCAGTATTCGGTCGCTCACGAAATAAAATTCTTGGCTCTCACGTCGAGGCGCAGTTCGGCGCTTGGATGGCGTACATGTTGCTCCCCTACAGGCGGGCCGCCAATCAGAAATCGGAAGATGAGCTCCTTCATTGCTGTCCGTTCTCAGGGCTTCCTGTAGCGCTTCCAGTCTTTTTCAACCGTTCGCGCCATGCAGCGGGCTGCATCTCGCAGCCAAGTCGATTTTCTCTTTTGTAGATCTTTCAAAATGTGCGCCGTCTGAGGCCTGCTACCAAGATGGACATTCGCACCTTCCGATCCCATGGCGTGCAGGAGCATTTCCTCATCACTATGTTTGGGCAGCGTTTGAATATCGATTGGATTTGAGTCTGGGGAGAGACGGCGGATCAGCCACGCCCCCTCAATCACCTGAAACGGGTCATGGGATCGTACGGCGGAGCTGATTGCCTTCTGGTAATAGGATTGGCGATTCCCCGTCCTGGCAGCAAGCCAGGAGCAAGCGGAAGGCAGCATCGATTTTGCTTCTCGAGCGATAAAGCCGCCTTCCCAATTGGCAATTGCAACGAAACGCTCCTGCCCCAGGCTCCCGAGACCGGCTTGACGGCGGACGACTTTGTATTCCATCCGTGAGTTGGGCAGTGTCTTCTCCAATGCATGCTTCACGTGTGGAGGAAGTGGTGTCTGGATAGTGGGCAACCGGTTCAACTTCTCCCAAAATCCAGCGGGCGGCTTGAAGCTATCCACTCCCAGTTTGCCCAGCTTCTGCTCCTGTTCCTCGAGGACGATGGGATAGCCGCCTTTCTTGAGTGATTGGCGATATCCCTCTAGGATGGCGTCGCATCCGTTTTTCAAGTTAACGGCGAGACCCTCGGCATCGATGACGATTTTCATGCTGGCAGCCAAACGCACGAGATCATTGGTGTAGGGGAGCGGGTAAGACTCGTCGAAATCGTCTACACCCCAGCAGAGCCGGCCCTCGGCATCACGCCAGGTTCCAAAACTATTGACGTGCAGATCTGCAACGGCGAGGACTTTCGGAGCGCTGCAAAGATCAGCGCAAATGGACGGCCACTGTTGGGCCCATCGATAGAAGGTACCCCGCAAAAACAGGAATGGGCTCTCCTTCATCTGCTCATGCTTCGACTGGACATCGGATGCGACGACCGTGGCGCAGTTGCGCATCCATTTCTCATAACTCTCGGTAGCCTGCTCGATCGTTACTTCTTCATTCTTGCGCGAGTCACCTATGGCCGATTTTCGGGCGCGTCGCTTCGTTGTCATTTCCCGCCTGGATGTGTGAATGAAATGTTAATGCTCAGCGGGTGGGACGCGTTTCGGCGCAGCTTAGTTGTTTGTCCGTTTAGGTGGTGCGCAATCGTAGCCTGTTTTTGCGGTCCATCGCGGCCCATCAGCTTGGAGTTCAACTACTCCATGACGGGATGAAGGTTCTCAGGCACGTGGATACAGTTCCCCGGCAGGTGAGCTATAGGAATGGCTCCCTGAGGGTTCCCCATGGGTGGCTGTTGATTTATTCAGGCTCGTCATGGGAACGAGACACTTGCGTAACTCGGAGAAATTGGCTGAGCAAGTTGATTCCCACTGTGCCGATACTGCAGCTGACTGCACCCGATTTATGTCACTTCGCGAAGATATCAATCGACAAGCAGGTGGTTGTGAAAATCACAAGCCTAGCTATATTTTTCCAATAAGTTATTTTTATAGAGTAACTTACAAAATGGCGGATGGGAGGGAGATTCGAACCCCCGTTACCCGATAAGGTAAAGCGGTTTTCAAGATGTGACTCTCTCCCTCCCTCACATTCGTACTCAATGAGTTACGTCGGTCCAGGCGCGTCTGAGTTGGACTCAATGACTCTCATTCGGCATCTACAGTGCTCCGACCTATGCTCCGCTCGGCGGATTTTGATTCCGCCTCCACAGGGATAGTCACGAATCGGGTCACGGTGCCGCGTCGACCCGCCGCCCTCGTGCAGAAAGTCCCGAAGCGGCACAACCGACGGGGGGCGCTTACCGGCAATTCGTGAAGGTGGTATTTCCGACGGTTTGCGCGCGGCGTATCCTCGCAGGATATTTCCTTTCAAAATGGGGATTCCACATGAAGCTTTTTTTGTGTTTGTCGCAACGGTTGCGTTGCTCGTGCCCAGTGCTCTCGCAGCCGCAGATAAAACCAATTTGGACGGCTACAGGTGGGAAAAGCTCGACGCTAGTTTCAAACTTGGTTGGGTGTCCGGGTATGTGGAAGCGATGGACTTGGCAGGCTCGATACAAACCGCAACGTGTGCATCCAACGTGCCCATGTATGCGAAGCAGTTCCCCAACACCGACCCGCAAGTCATTTTGAAGATGTGCCTCAGTGACACCCAGTGACTATGACGGGATATCGATGGGGCAGTTCGTTGACGGCATAGATGCGTTTTATAGGGACTACCGCAACAAACAACTGTTAGAGGGTTGAGCGATTCAGTACGCTCGTGACGCAATCAAAGGTAAGCCAGCCCAAGAACTAAGAATTCCCACCAGGTCTGCACTGGATAGCTAGGACGACCGAACAGTTCCCAACGGCGTGCTCGAAACTTGCTCCCGCAAATGGTCTTCCATGACCGTCCCGTTGATCAGGAAGAGCACGCAGCGCAACTCATCATGGCCAGGAGACTCGAACCTCCACCAAAGGCCGAATACATTTGCGCAGACCTGTCAATCGCCCCTTCGCTCTTTCCTTGCCGTCGTGCGGCGGACCCTACATTGGCGGGGGAATACTGTCACAACGGACAGTTTCAACCAATCGCCCAAAAGATAGGGGTTGCCAGTCCCGGCCAACACCCTATCATCGACCTCATTACGTTGGGGAAATGGGCGATGGACCTTAAATGCGCGCTCTCATGAACTTCATGCATCGCGACGGATGGTCGTTTCAGATCCTGGCAGAGGACTGCAAGACAATCCTGGTCGGTCATCGAAGCGTCGGGAAAAAGGAAACGCTTCTGAGCATGATTGCTAGGAGGGCGAAAGTGTTGAAGTGGCCAGGCAGAACATACGTCGATGGGACCGCGGCAGCGTCTGGATCGATCCCTCACCGGCGCAGTGCCGCGCCTTAGGGATCCCTAGTACCCGGACCACCTAGTGCGAAGGAAGTGTGCCAAAAAACTCGGTTCGAAGGCGCGGCCAAAGGCTTCATTCTTGGTGGCCATGTTTACTGATAAGTAATCAAAATCCGGCATTCCAGAACCAGCAATTTTCGCGACGGGAGATAAAGGTGCCCGGCCGATCGAAACATTGGTCGAAAGCGGAGCGATCAGAAACGGCATTTCGGGGGGAGTATGAAATACGCTTTTCTTTCAGGCTTTTGTTGGATTGCCGTCGTCTGCACTGCGGTTGCTCAGACGGAGAAGTGTACCGCGAGTTGCTCGGTCCCGGGATTTGAGGCTAAAGAGACCGAGACGCTCACCCCGCAACCGACTCCGACAGATGGCTCCTGTCACGTCGGCACAAAAGACGGCTTTCCTATTCCAGATCCACACTGCACCCCAGGGGCAATCAATAAAACGGTGACGGTTGCAGTATTGAAAGATCGGCGCTTCGAAACCTGTTGCGTCAGGGACCACATAGAGTCGGAAGAGGCAAAGGACGTCGCGTACAAATGGTACGGGATACCTGTCCCCGAACAGAACGAAGGCCAGAATCAGGTATGTGAGCTTGACCACTTGGTTCCGGTGGAATTGGGCGGCGCGGATTCAATGGATAACATTTGGCCGCAGTGCGGCCCGGATTCCGTCACGTTGGAACAGAGATATTTCAAGCAAAAGGATATGGTGGAGTTTTATCTGGCAGATCAAGTGAAGGCTGGCAATATGGATCAAGCCACCGCACAACGGGAAATCGCCGCAGATTACACCCAGTTCCTAGATGCGGCTAGGGCCTATTGCAAAAGTAACCATTGCGAGTGAGTGTATTTCGTCGACGAGCGCGTCAGTTTGGCTCGCTTCGTTCTTTTCTTCATCTGCGAGCCCCTCAGGCACCGGAGAAAATGCGGCGAAATAGGATCCAAATTATGGTTGAGCTTCGCAAATCTCTTGCCTGGTTGGCCTTCCTCATCGCTTTAATCAACCTCGCATTTGTCCCAGCTATGTTCTTCGGTTACGACGCGGCTCAGTTTTACAGCGCCGTCGGATAGGGTACGACGGCAACAGCTCCCGTCCTCGTCGTCTGGTGGATAATCAAAGCCAGCATCATCATGCTCAGAACTCCCGCCAAGTCTGAAGCGTGACGCTTGGGTAGGCCACTCGACTTAGACGGCCTCTACCAGCGGGCAATGAGAGAAGTGCTACAGAAAGCAGGTATCACCTGGAAGGCTGGCATGGTTTTCGTCGGGGCTTGGCATCGAATCTGAATAGGCTCGGGGTAGATGATTCGATCATCCAAGGCATTCTCCGTCACAGCACAGTAGTGACAACCCAGAACCACTACATCAAGACAGTACGTGCAGACTCCATAGCGGCAATGCGACGGCTGTCTGAAGCCCTAGAGTGCTCCAGTAGTGCTCCAGAAACAGAAATCAAGATCCGGATGTTTCGCAGCCAAGCCAACTAAACCATTTATTATAAATGTCTTAGTGGCGGAGGGAGAGGGATTCGAACCCCCGTTACCCGATAAGGTAAAGCGGTTTTCAAGACCGCCTGTTTCAACCACTCACACATCCCTCCGCAGGGATTAAGCCATTAAGATGAATGACTTATGAGTTCCGACTACTGCACGAATATTTACTCGCTGCACCATTACTGCACACTCGGCGATAATACGTGCCAGAGGATCCACAAATGGCGCGTCATCAGCAAGGGCATATCTATGAAGCATCCGGGTCATTTATGTGCGCTATCGCGCTACACAGATTGTAGACGGCAAGGCAATCCGAGAGCAATGCAGTCAATGGCTGTGTGAGAAGGACGTGTGCCTCCCAAAACTCCATCATCCTGTGTTTTCTTCGCTTTCTAGCCCACTACGAGTTGAGATTCCAAACGGCTCTTAACCGTTAAGACATCCGGGGCGCCATTCAGCTTCGCCTGCGGATTGAATTTTGGCGAGGCACAGCCTTGGCAGATGGAATTTTCAGGGAGATCGGACGCTCTTCGTCTGGCTTGAGACAATCGGGTATCAAATGGCTAAGAACGGGTATAAATGGATATTTCCTTTGCCATTGAGTGTGAGTCGGGTATAAATGGGTCAAAATGGATATACCCGCGATGCTCGAGATCAAGAACATCACGATTACGCCCGAAATCCTCAAGCTCATCGCTAACATCGATGAGTTCAAAGGGCGCTGGCAGGTCATCGAGACCCTGGCCCCCGAAAAGCTGACGAGCCTGCGGCGGATCGCCACGATCGAGAGCGTTGGCTCGTCCACGCGCATCGAGGGCGCCAAGCTCAGCGACGCGGAGGTGGAGAAGCTACTCTCCGGCCTGCGGAGTGAGTCGTTCGCCAGCCGCGACGAATAGGAAGTGGCGGGCTATGCCGACGCGATGCGAGACCCTCCGTTGCGACTGTTGCTCGGCAGCGATGCGTACGCAGCGGTGGAGAAGAATGTCTGAATGAATCGGCAATCTTCACACTTCAATCGTTTCCTCATGGTCTGAACTCCGGAGCGCCAACAACTCCCTGGCTTCAACTGTGCTCGATTGGTGTCCGGCTCAAAGGCGCTGAAACAGTTCTCGATCAAACCAGTCAGCTGGTTGCTGGCGTGACAGGCCTGGTCCTACGCCCCCGCCTTTTTCTCGATCTTAGCCCACGTGTCCTTCAGCGGCAGGGTCCGGTTGAACACCAGCTTCTCCGCAGTAGAATCCGGGTCGAGGCAGAAGTATCCCACGCGTTCGAACTGGTACGGCGCGCCCACCTTCGCCTCGGCCAGCGAAAGCTCCAGCTTCGCATGCGCCACTATTTCCAGAGAGTTGGGATTCACATTGTCCAGAAAGCTCCCGCCATCCGGCACGTCCTGCGGATTTGGATTCGAAAACAGCTTGTCGTAAAGCCGCACCTCGGCGGAAATTACATGCGCCGCCGACACCCAGTGCATCGTCGACTTCACCTTCCTCCCATCCGGAGAATTCCCGCCGCGGCTGGCAGGATCGTACGTGCAATGCACTTCCACCACATTCCCGTCCGCATCCTTCGCCACGCTGTGCGCGACGACAAAATACGCATTGCGCAGCCGCACTTCCTTGCCTGGCGACAGCCGATAATACTTCGGCGGGGGCACCTCGCGAAAATCTTCCCGTTCGATGTAGAGCTCACGCGAAAACGGCACCTGCCGCGTCCCGGCCATCGAATCCTCCGGGTTATTCGCCACCTCCACGTACTCCGTCTGTCCCTCCGGGTAGTTGTCAATTACCAGCTTCAGCGGCCGCAGCACCGCCATCCCCCGCGTCGCGCGCTTGTTCAGGTCATCGCGCTGAAAGTGCTCCAGCATCTCGAAATCGATAATGCCGTTGGTTCGCGTCGCCCCCAGTGAGGCCACAAACGCCCGAATTCCCTCCGGCGTAAACCCACGTCTTCGAATCCCCGACAGCGTCGGCATCCGCGGATCGTCCCACCCGTTCACCCGCCCTTCCTGCACCAGTTGCAGCAGCTTGCGTTTGGACAGCAGCGTATAGGTCAGATTCAGCCGGTCGAACTCGATCTGCTGCGAGGGAAAAATCCCAAGTTGCTCGACGAACCACCGATACAGCGGCTGATGATCCGCAAACTCCAGCGTGCACATCGAGTGCGTCACATTCTCAATCGAGTCCGACTGTCCGTGTGCGTAGTCGTACATCGGGTAGATGCACCACTCGTTGCCGGTTCGGTGATGCTCCGCATGCACAATGCGGTACATGATCGGGTCGCGCATGTTGATGTTCGGCGACGCCATATCGATCTTCGCCCGCAGTACGCGGCTTCCGTCCGGAAACTCACCGGCCTTCATCCCCATGAACAGGTCCAGATTCTCCTCGACCGTTCGGTTGCGCCAGGGGCTATCGCTGCCCGGTTCCGTCAGCGTCCCGCGATACTGACGGATCTCGTCCGCCGACAAGTCATCCACGTACGCCTTGCCCGCATGGATGAGCTGAATCGCCCACTCATAAAGCTGGCCGAAGTAGTCGGACGCATAGCAGAGCTGCTCCCAGTCGAACCCCAGCCAGCGGACGTCCCTCTGGATCGAATCAACGTACTCCTGCTCTTCCTTCTCAGGATTGGTGTCGTCGAAGCGCAGGTTCGTCTTCCCCCCGAACTCATCCGCCAGCCCGAAGTCTAGACAGATGGCTTTAGCGTGCCCGATGTGCAGGTAACCGTTCGGCTCGGGTGGAAACCGCGTTTGCACCACCGCATCGCCAAACTTCTTCGCGCGCACATCCTCCGCGATCCTGTCGCGAAGGAAGTTCGGTGTACTGGGGATTTCGAGCGTTTCCACATTCGAGTCTGGATTGTCTGCCATGCTCCTATTGTTCCACGGCAGGGTTCTGGTGCAAACTCGCGTAGACGAGGTGGACCCGCGTTCTAACGTCAGCCGAAAGACCTCAGACGGCGAGAACCGCTGCCCAGATTTCAGGGGCCGTTGTTGGTCTCCCAATCAGCTTTCCCATTTTGAATTGATCCTTCTTAATCTTTTCCGCCAGCTCAATGCCCATGATCGTTACCGCCGCAGTATCGAATCGCTTGAATCCAAGCATCGGGCGGATTCGCTGTTTAATCCGGCGATGGTCCTGTTCGACGACATTGTTCAGGTATTTACTGGATCGAATCCGGACTCGACGCGGCACAGTTCCAATCGATCTCAGTTCGGCGATTGCTCTATGTGATGCCGCGTATGCGTCAAGTGTGACAACTCGCGGTGTGCCGTTGTTCTTTATTGCGTTGCGAAAGAAGCGTTTCGCTGCGGAAACATCTCGCCGCTCGCTCAATAGGAAATCGATGGTGCGCCCCTGCTTATCAACTGCTCTATACAAATACGTCCACCGACCCTTCACCTTTATATAGGTCTCGTCACAACGCCAGGAACCACCGACTGGTCGGGCGAACTCACGCCAGCGCTTTTCAAAATCAGGCACGTCACGTTGCACCCAGCGCAGACTCGTCGTATGTGCCAAACACCATCCCGCGCTCACTCAACATCTGGACTAGATCACGCGAGCTCAATTTGAAGCTGAGATACCAGCGCACGCACAGTACGATGACATCTTGGTCGAAATGTCGTCCTTTGAATAGGTCCCGCGCGGGTGCCGGTTCGGTCATCCCGGCCATTATTCTCTATCCCACCAAAATACATCTAGAGTTTGCACCAGAGCCTCAGCGACTGGTTCGTCTTGTGATAGAAAAAGAGATGATTTTTATGAGGAAATTGACACATGCCTTAACGCCTGCGCTAGTGATCGCGTTGTTGTTAGGCGGGCTCCCTGTGGACGGATTGCAGAACGCCAGGGCAGAGAATAATGGTCTCGAGCGCACACCTGTTCTCGGCTGGAGTAGTTGGAGCTTCCTCCGCGAGCATCCCACGGCAGCGAAGATCGAAGCCCAAGCGCGCGCACTGCAGGAGTCCGGCTTGCAGAAAATCGGTTACGAATACGTAAACCTTGACGACTTTTGGTACCAGTGCCCGGGCAGTCAGGGTCCTAACGTCGGGCCTTATGGCCGCTGGGTGACTGACTCATCGGGATTCCCGGCCCATGGAGATACGGATGGAATAAAGGTAGTCGCTGACTATATCCATAGTCTCGGGCTGAAATTCGGAATATACGTTACACCGGGTATTTCCAAGCAGGCGGTAAGCAAGAACACACCGATTAAAGGCACGCCGTACACGGCTGCCCAGATTGCGGAGCCGTCTACAGCGGAGAACAACTACAACTGCAAGGGCATGGTCGGCATTAACTATGATAAGCCCGGAGCTCAAGAGTTTATCAATTCATGGGTAGATATGCTCGCGACATGGGGCGTCGATTACATCAAAATCGACGGCATGAAGAACAGCAACGTCGCTGACATTAAGGCATGGTCAGAAGCAATACGGCAAAGCGGGCGACCGATGATCCTTGATGTCACCCAGGGGAGGTTTACCCACGCCATCGCCCCGACGTTGATGAAATACGCGAATCAATGGGAATTCGCGCCCGACGTCGAATGCTACGGCTGCGAGAAGGGCGGTAGCAGTTACCCGCTGACAAGCTGGAAAAATGTCGAGAAACGCTTCAACTATGTTGCCGAATGGCAGTCTTACGCTGGTCCAGGAGGCTTCAACGACTATGACTCCATCGAGGTAGGGAATGGCAGCAACGAGGGACTTACCCCAGTCGAACGTCAGACTCAGTTGAGCCTGTGGGCCCTCGGATCGTCACCCTTCATCCTCGGCATCGACCTCACTCACCTCGACCAACTGGACCTCCAGTATCTTAAGAACACCGTTGTCCTCGCTGTTGACCAAGATTCGATCGCGGCCAAGAGGGTAGTCAATATCAGCACCCAACAGGTGTTCACGAAGAAGGAAGCAAACGGAGACGCAATTGTCGGTTTGTTCAACACCGGCAGTGAGGCGCAGACAGTCTCCATAAGAGCGTCTGCCGCGGGGCTTCCTGAGAATGAAGGCGGCTATTCGCTGGCAAACCTGTGGACAGGCAAGATGAAGAAAACAGGTAGCACCATCAGTGCCACTGTTCCATCGCATGGGGTCGTCCTATACCGCGTCAGGGTACTTTGATATCTGTCGACTTGGAGCGACACAGATCCTCCGTCCGGTGCTACGGCTGGCGCCTATTTACAGCTCCGCGATCCCCGACAGTAAGAAGGAAGGGACGCTGCGCAAGCGCTTTCGACACCGACCGGTGCAGTACCTGAACAACATTCTCGAACAGGATCATCGAGCCATTAAACGTCGCATGAACGCCAAGCAGGGCTTCCGAGAATTCCAAGCGGCTCGGCGAACGATTCAAGGGTACGAAGCAGTCCACACGATCCGCAAGGGGAAAGTTCGATGAGCGTACTTGGCACTTCCGTTACAAAACAGACCGGGGACATGGTTTACAGCGGAGCGCGACGGCGACAAATCCTCAGCATTAGGCAACACACGACGATGTTGTATGCCCTGGAAAGAGAGTCGGATCATGGATCAACGTCTTCAGTTTTTATCGAGTTATCAGAAAGAGGAGATGTCAGTAGCGGACCTGTGCCGTGAGTACGGAGTCTCCCGCCCGACGGTGGATCTCTCACTTTCGTATCCACGCTGCTTCTTGGCTGAGACCAGGAGAAACATTGGCCGGTCACGGTGCACTGCCCATTCCGGATGAAGACCGATTTGGTCGTCGCTCGGTCCCCACTCATCTACATGAGTAAGGACAAAGCGAGAACGGATGAGCGAATTCAGAGTTGTTGCAATGGTCCGATGTTGTTTGACAACACCTTTCGCCAACCAGTCCGTCACTCGGACACCTTCCTCCAGATACTGATTGACCGGCCAGATGCGCGATCCCTCATCCTCGACCAGCCATTCCGGGTGCCGTGGCGCTGTATAGATTGGATGTTCGGTCGAGAAAACAAACGATCCGCCCGGGATCAATGAATGATGAACCGACTCGAAAACGCGATCGAGGTTCTCGATATAGTGCAGAGTGAGAGAACTGAATGCCAGGTCGAAGCCTGCTTCGGGCAAGCAGAGGTCCTCTAGATTCATCTGACGATAGGAGATCGCGTTATCGGAGTTGATCTCGATGGCCCGGTGAAGCATCTTTTCGGAAACATCAAAGGCCAGTACGCTTCGCGCACCCTGCTCCCGGGCCCATCGGGAAAACCATCCGAACCCGCAACCCAGGTCCAGAACCCGCGCTCCCGTCAGGTCAGGGAGCATTGATCGCAAGGACGGCCACTCAGGCGCGCCAGCCAGCCCCAGGAGGGATCGCTCCATGCGGCTGTATTCCTGGAAGAAATACGTATTGTCGTAGATATTTTGAGTCATTGCGATCGCGTGAAGACCTGCTCATTGAACGCTACTCTCAGTTTACGACGTATCGCCGACGCACTCATTGACAGCCGATCACGATAAGCGGTCGTGGCGGGTGCGGTGTATTGGGCCAGGTGGCGTAGCTGATTCATCTAGGTCGCTGGGCAAAACAGGCCATGGAATTGACAGAGTATGGAAAGCATGGAAAGCCATGAAGCCGGCTTCCCACCCTTCCCACACTCTTTGGAAATCCCTTCGGGATTTATTGGAATGGTCCGCCGCCTGAATCGCCGGACGATTACCTTAGCTGGCAGGAGGTTCCACCATGGATATTTCGACGATGGGCATGGACCTGAGCAAGACCACCTTTCACCTGATTGGCCTCAGCCCTCGTGGTGAGATTGTGCTTCGCAAGAAGCTCTCACGGAAGCAGCTCCTGACTTACACGGCAACCCGCCTACCGATGCTGGTCGGGATGGAAGCCTGCGCAGGTGCTCATTTCCTCGCTCGTGCCCTGAGAGATCAGGGGCACGATGCCAGACTCATGCCGGCCCAGTATGTAAAGCCGTACGTGAAGACGAACAAAAACGACTACCTGGACGCGGAGGCGATTGCGGAAGCCGTTCAGCGGCCGACGATGCGGTTCGTGCCGATCAAGAACGACGAGCAGCTGGATCTACAAGCGCTGCACCGCGTGCGCGATCGCTGGGTCGCAAGAAGGACGGCCGTGATGAATCAAATACGGGGATTCCTTCTCGAACGCGGGATCGCCATTCGAAAAGGGCCTTCTTACCTCATGACGCAACTGAAGATCATCTTCTCCGATGGAAATCCTTCTTTCTCTGAACGACTGCTCCACTTAATCCATGAGTTGAAGCATGAATGGGACGAGCTCGAAAGGAAGATCGAAGAAGCCGACACCGAGCTCGCCCGCATCGCAAAGGAGGATGATGGTTGCCATCGCTTGATGGAGGTGCCGGGCTTTGGACCAATCGTCTCGACAGCACTGGTTGCGGCGATCGGTAACGGCGTCAACTTCAGAAAAGGGCGTGACCTGGCAGCCTGGTTAGGACTCGTTCCGCGGCAACACTCGACAGGCGGAAAGACTAGGCTGCTGGCGCTTGTCGATTACGACCAGAATCGCCTCGATGATGAAACCCCATTCAGGGAACAACTCGTTCGAATACTCTGCGTTCTCCGTCCAACGGCTATTGAAAATCGCCGCAGACGATTCTATAAACCTGAATCATGATGCCTGCCCTCGTCGAACACTACCGCGAAGTAATCGCGAGAGCGCCCGGTCCCGCACCGTGGTACTTGGGACAGATAGCAAGTGATCTTTCTACACCACTGGCGAAACTGACTTGGAGTAGGGACCCGAATGGCGGACCGACGGAACTGGTGGACGGCAACCGACACCCCTACGCCTTAGCTTCTATATACAGCTACGTGCTCAAAATAAGCCCGACTCAATTCGTGGTCTGGTACAAGGCCGGGATGCCGGAGGTCGGTGAAATGCACTTCCAGCTTTACGACATCGCGTCACTGCGACCTATGACAGATAAACAAGCAACTTTCGCACGCCTCACGAAAACCGCCTTCGCGGCCGCTGCAACGCCGGTGGCGGAGTATTCCATTCCACGCAACCAACCGGATGGCCCGCGAACAACGCAATTTCCCTCAGAATTTGCCGACTGCCCGGAGTTGCTTGTTCTGGTTTCAAACGACAACGCTTGGGATAATGTGGGCCTCGATCTTTGGTCGATTGACCCTCCGAATCAGCAGATGAAGGTCATTTCTCAGGATTGGTTTACCCGCGGTCCATATGACTTCGGCTACCAATGGGTAACACGCGTCGCTCGTAGCACCGAGACAGGCAATCTCATCGGCGACGGAATCCGCATCGGCGCGTCCGTTCTCAATGAAGACGGCTCAAGGTTTTTAGAATGGCTCGGCTGAACATTTTCGGTGATTTGCTCAACCGGACTTCCCAGAAGGGAACCTACCGATAACCCCTGCCAGTTCAGACGGTCGACGCAACACTTTTTTGTAGTTTACTTGCAGGAGCCTGGAAGCCCCAATGTCTTTCTGGGACGTTGATTCAAGCGCAGCGAGACCTGGTCGAGCTGCGCTTGAGAGATGGGGGACAGGTCGGTTCCTCGAGGAAAGTATTGTCGCACTAGTAGATTGGTGTTTCGTTCGTGCCGCGCTGCCAGGGACTCTGCGGATCGCAGAAGTACACTTTCACATTGGTGGCCACTGTAAACGCCTTGTGCTTGGCCATCTCCAATGTATGGTCCGCCGCCGTTTTGCAAGCGAAAAATGAGGGAGACAGAATTGGTCTGCGCGAATGTATCCGGCCTTAATTGGAGTATCGAACTCCTGGCCTGAATGGAATGCGATGCGCCCTCATCCTATTTACCATCGCGGCCTTGGAAGGCTGGTTGGAGATACAGGTTTTGGGAGCGCCGGGATCGACCGTTTTTGCCATCTCATGCTTGCCAGCAAACCTGGCAGGAATCTCAAAACTCAGATATTCGTCGTTGGCCTGCAGATGTGGGAATCGCTTCAGCGATTTCCGAGCCTGGCGCTTTGTGCCAGGCGTCATGTGCAGGCCATTAGGCTGCCACTCTTTGTGCGGCCAGCGGCGGCCGGTAAGCTTCTCCTTTATACAGAACCGCCCAGGCCATCCGCGCCATTTTGTTGGCCAGAGCGACGGCAGTTACTTGAGGACGTTTGCGCGCCGCCAGTCGTTCCAGCCAGGCGCTGAGGCCAGGGTCTTGCTGGGTCTTGAATTGCAGCACCGCATGCGCTCCTTGCACGAAAAGTTTTCGCAAGTACTTGTTTCCACGTCTGCTGGTCCCGGTGAGCTTTTGCTTGCCTCCGGTGGAATGTTCTCCTGGAACCACGCCAAGCCATGCGGCAAACCCTCGGCCCTTCTTGAAGGCTGCCCCGTTGCCGATGGCTGCGATCGTAGCCGTAGCGATGGTCGGTCCGATTCCAGGGACCGCCAGAAGGCGATTGCAGTCTTCAAGCTCTCCCGCGATGCGCACGATCAACTTATCGCACTCCCCGATCTGTCCGTGCAGATACTGCATCTCCGCCCGCAGCTCGCGCAGCAGTACCCGCAATGCGCCGGACAGCTTGTTGTCGGGATCTTCCAGGATCCCGGGCAGCGATTCTTCGATGTGGCGGCGCCCTTTCGGCACCGTGATTCCGCGCTCGAGCAGCATCCCCCGGATCTGGTTGATGACTGCGGTACGGCGCACCATCCACCGCTCGCGCACCCGGTGCAGCGACTGCAGATCGAGCTGGTCATCGGTCTTAATGGGTACAAAGCGCATCGTGGGACGGGTCACCGCCTCAGCACAAGCTTCGGCATCGATGAAGTCGTTCTTGTTGGTCTTCACATACGGCTTCACGTACTGGGCCGGCATTAGCCGCGCATCGTGCCCCTGTTCCCGCAGAGCTCTGCCCAGGAAGTGCGACCCTCCACAGGCCTCCATGCCGATCAGGCACGCAGGAACGTTCGATGTGAAACGAAGCAGTTGAAGACGCGAGCACTTCTTGCGAACCACAACTTCACCGCGTGCGTTGACACCTATAAGGTGAAAGACAGTCTTTCCAAGATCGATACCGATGGTGCGAATTTCCATGGAACACCTCCTTTGTCCACCTTTACACCCTCTAGGGGCCTAGGCGGCGGACCATCCCAGTACCCGCGGTCCCATGTCATCGAGCGTCGCAGGGCCGCCGGGAGTTTACGAACATGTCGGCTCAAGGCCGCAACGACAGCTTCCGTGTCTTTGCTCGGCACCTTAACCAGCATCGCAAAGCGGGAATGGCGCTCCACTAACGTCGCAATATAACTGTTCTTTGCGCCGCTCAGCAGATCGCCTTCCCAGTGCCCAGGAACCGCTCGGTCTTCCACTTCCGCGGGTCTTTCGCGGATCGACACGGCATCGACGATTTGCCCCCGTGACTGGCCCCTGACCGTTGCATGTCGCGAGCGGCGCATCCGCCGCTTGGACCGCAGGTGCTCCATCAGCTCTTTTTTCAGCACGCCCCGCGCTTGGATGAAGAGGCTACGGTAAATGGTCTCGTGAGACACGCGCATGCTCTCGTTATCGGGATACTGCATCTTCAGCCATCCGGAAATCTGCTCCGGCGACCAGTCCAACACCAGTCTATTCGCCACCATGTTCCGTAACTTGCGGTTCCCGGCAAGAAGACACCTCTTCGGTCGCAACCCGGATTTCCAAGCTTGACTATCCGCATCATGGGCGCGATAGGCTGAACGGCCACCATGGCGTGTAATCTCCCGGCTCACCGTTGACCCTGCTCGATCCAGGCCACTGGCTATCGCACGAATCGATGACCCGGAAGCGATTCCTCGCGAAATGTCCTCTCGCTCAGCCAACGTGAGCGAGAGACCAGAGCGCCGGCGAGCGGCGGGGGGAATCCCGCCGCGAGGCAACAACAAACAGCGGATGCAGTTATGTGGCTTGCCATAGGCACGCCCAATTTCATGCAACGACTCCCCTGCCTTCCATCGCCTCCAGGCATCTGTTCTCTGCGCAGCAGAGAGTCTCGACTGCTTCCCTTCACTCATAAACACCATCCCTTCAATAGAAGAAGTTCTACTCGATGGTGTTGCATCGACCGATTGAATGCACCCCGTTTCAGGGAGCATTCAGGGAAAGATCACAAAATTCCCCTCGATGAGTAGCCTTCCCAGATAAGGCCGGTCTGCGTCAATGCATCCGATCTCCAGGAGGAACTCTTCACGATTGTTTATTGTTCGTCCTCAATGGGGCGACGATAAAGCCCTCAGACGAGAAGACCGATCCACGCGTAGGAAAGAATCGCTGAATGAGGCAATCGTGAATCGCTGAGTCAAGGTCGGCGCAGCAATCGCTTATGACCGCAAGGCGGTAGTCGGCGTCAGCAGCCTCGACAAGAGTGGAAAGAACGACACCACTGGTCGCAATGCCGTAAAGAACCAATGTATCGATGTCATTGGCGCGAAGAATCATAGCGAGATCCGTGCCGGAGAAGGCACTGATTCGGTGCTTGGTTATAACGATTTCATCGCCTCGGGGTGCGATGGTATCCGGGATCGCTCCAAGCGGTTCCTGGAATAGCCGCTGATGTTGCTCTGAGGATTTAATGGCACCGAAGAGCGCATTTCGGGAGCTGATCTCGGGAAGTCCGGGTCGAAAACCTACCTTAATGTGAATTATGGTCATGCCAGTAGCACGAGCATGATTTAGAGCACTTGCGACTCTATCCAGAAAAGCGTCTTTGGCGTCCCGAGTGTAAATGGAAACGATGCCGACCTGGCAATCCATGCTCAAGATGGCCGTGTGGGCCGGATCAATCGCGAATGTGTCAGCCACAATCAAGCTCCTTTCGGCACACAGCCCTGCCAGTCAGAATTGTAGTTCAGGGTGGCGTAGACGAACCGGAGTCCCAACTCTTGAGACGTGGGGCGTCGAGTCTAGTTCCCGGAGTTACATTTTCAGTAAGTTCGCCGCCTATGAACGAACTTACCTAAAACGCCGTTTTACATACACACCGCCCTCCGTCGAAGATACCGTGCTCACACTCAACCGGCGCGGCAAAAATGGTCTATCATTCGATCGAGTTTGATGCTTTGATCTAGTGGCTTGTCGCAAGGAAAACGTTAGTAGGGGGCAAGGACGCCAGACAGACAATCCTTATTACGGTTACATGCAAGATTAGATTCCAGCGCTTAAGGAGCAGTAACGAAATCTCTGCGACAGGCCACTAGTCGCGGTGACTTATTAGTACGGGGAGCGCGTAATGAACTCCTCATGGGTAAGGCTTGTTCTGGTAACAGGGCTTGCGTTGTCTGTTCAGGCGCAAACCAGTTCAAACCCGCCATCTACGAACACGATCTTCCCGCCGCCGGCGCCTCTCAATCGCCCATCTTCGCCTCCAGATGCGCCGCTCCCGGATTTGGCCAGTCTGCCATCTCCGCCCAACACGACGAAATCGAAGGTGAGACGAGCAGTCGATCGGCTTACTCCCAATTGCGCTGACGTGGTCTATCACTCGTGCTGGTCTTCGCCTGCACCGGACTCGTCCGCCCGCTTGCCCGAAGCGGAGCGTGAAGCTCAAAGAAATCGCGATGCGGGTGAAATTTATTACCGAGACAAGAATTACAGAGGATCAGAATCGCGCTTTCGCGAGGCATTGCGTTACGAACCAGACGATCCCAGGGCAACTTTCGAGTTGGCCGAGTCACTCGAGAAACTTCGCAAAACAGCTGAGGCCAGGGATGTCTACCAGACCTATTTGAACATTCTGCCGAACGGCCCGTCGGCCGCAGGCGCAAAGAAGGCTCTCAGACGTTTGCCGAATCCCTCAAGTTCCGGGAAATAGAAAAGAATGCCGGGAGCGTCATCGATCGATGTGAAATCGCATCTCCATGAACTGCCCGTAAAGTCAGGCGGGCTCAACCGGTCGATGCAACACTGGCTTGCAGTTTACTCGCCGGACTTTCAAAGCCCAAGGTCTTTCGCGGGCGTTGATTGAGTCGCAGAGCTACCTTGTTGAGATCGGCTTGAGAGTGGACGGACAAGTCGGTCTTCTTGGGGAAGTACTGTCTTAATAGGCCGTTGGTATTTTCATTGGTGCCGCGCTGCCAAGGGCTCTGCGGATCACAGAAGTAGACCTTTACATTCGTGTCTACCGTGAAGCTCTTGTGTTTGGCCATTTCGTGGCTCGGTCCCAGGTCAACGAGCGCCGCAGCGTCGCAGGGAGTTTAAGCACGTGCTTGCTCAGCGCGGCGACGACCGTCGTAGTGTCTTTGCCGGCACTTTGATGAGCATGGTAAAACGCGAGTGTCGTTCCACCAGGGTTGCGATATGACTGTTTTTGCTGCCTGCGAGCAGATCCCCCTCCCAATGACCGGGAATAGCGCGGTCTTCAACCTCCGCAGGTCTTTCGCTAATAGAGATGGCATCGACGATCTGACCTCGATACTGTCCCGCAGCGCGCGAGTGCCGTGAGCGACGTAAAAGCCGCTTGGACCTGAGGTGCTGAACCAGCTCTTTTTTCAGCACTCCGCGGGCCTGGATGAATAAGCTGCGGTAGATGGTTTCGTGGGACACGCGCATGCTCTCGTTGTTGGAATAGTGGACTTTCAGCCATTTCGAAATCTGTTCCGGCGACCAGTCCAGGATCAGTTTACTGGCCACGATCGTCCGCAACTTCTCTTCGATGGCAAGAAGGCACACCTTGGGTCGCAGAGCTGAGTTCCATGCCTGACGATCGGCTTCGCTGGCTCGATAGAGTGGCCGGCCACCGTGACGCGACACCTCTCGGCTCACTGTCGACACAGCCCGTTGCAACCCGTTGGCTATCTCCCGAATCGACGAACCGGAAGCAATCCCTCGTGAGATGTCTTCCCGCCCGGCCAGCGTCAGCGTTCGCGGTGAACGCCGACGAGCAGCAGGAACTATACCTCCGCGCTGCGTCAACAGGAACCGAATAGAACCATGCCCCTTGCCGAAGGCGCGCCCAATGTCATGCAACGACTCGCCCGACTTCCAACGGCGCCACATGTCGATCCGCTGCTCAGTGGAAAGCCTGTTCCGTTTTCCTTGTGCCATAAACACCACCTTTAGAAAATAAATTCATATCAGATGGTGTTGCACCGACCGGTTGAGACCGCCCTGGTTTTCAGTAACTTCAATTCTCAGCTCTTGAGAACAGCGTAAGCGGTCATTGAGCTATTCAAGTCGATCAGTGTTCTCCGCAAGCGGCAAGCGGCCGAAAACCGGCTTCTATGAGAAGGTCAAAAATGTCAAGGCCGACGTGGCGGCCGTTCTAGTCTGAAGACAGAACCCTTCCGGCAGAGGTGTTGAACAGTGTCAAGGGCGTCCGCGAGGACGTTCATCTTGACCCTTGACACTGTTCAGCACCTCCGACACTCGATCAGGGGACGAAGCGGAACGTATTTCAGTTCAGCCTTCGTCCCTTCTTGGAGTGGGAGTCGTTGTCCCACGGACATAATCTGATTCGTTCCTCAACCATTGTTTCCGAGGCTGTATTAACGCCACCCACATTGCCAGGCTTCTATCCGCACTCTGATGGGCCACTGCGGGCCCGGTGCAGATTGGGGTCCGATCTAAAGCCCAGGTCCATCACAACGATGATGGACCTGGGTTGTTGGGACGCTGCCATCTACCCGGCGATCTCTAAAGGATCAGCCGGTTTTTCGCAGTCGTCCGAACAAGGCGGTGGATGTCATTGTCAATCAACCCTCGAGAAGCAGATCGTCTCGAAAACGAACAAAACAGATTTGTGTTTTCCCTCTACGCAGCAGCCGATTCGGTTATCGTTCTTGGACTTCCGTAGCCCAGGGGCTCATAGACTTCGCCGCTCGACCAGAGCCGATGCAGTAAGATGGCAAGTTTTCGCGCCACTGCGACAGATGCTCGTTTCTTGGCGTTCTTTCCTCCACGCTGGCAGAGTTTCATTCCGAATCGTCGTAAGTCTGTGTCCGGCCCGAACGGGCCCAGGATGTAGTGCGCGCTACCAACCAGCAGTTTACGCAGCATCCGGTCGCCAGCCTTGCTGATGCCCAGCTGCGGCTGGCTGTCGCCGGAATCTTCCTGCCGGGGCACTCATCCCAGATACGGACCAACATCGCGACTCCTCTTAAAACGTTGCGGAGTCTCCAGAGTCAACACATAGGCCAGCGAGGTGACAGGCCCTACTCCATTCACCTGCCGCAATAACTTCGTGTCCATGTATTTCTCACTGCCCAGCTTTTCGATGCGCTTCTCGTAGCTCTTGATTTCCTCGCTCAACGTCTGGATCATACGCAATATCGGTTGCAACGTTTCTCGCACTTGGTGGGGAATCTGGTCTGCCGCTTTATCGGAGAAGCTTACGCTGGAACAGCCCGTCAGCCTCGCTCCCATGGTCTTTACCATCCCGCGCACGGTACTGATTAATCTCGTTCGCGACTCGACCAGCGAATCGCGAACTCGAACTACCAGCAGATCCTCGCGGATCTCAGTGCTGCGATGTTGAATCGGATACAGCGATTTCGGATCCACACGCCCCAGCCTGGCCAGCTTGATGGCATCAATCCGGTCATTCTTGCGCCGGCGCCGCTTTGATCCTTCCATCCGTCGCGTATTGGCAACCAACACTTCATGTCCAAGTCCGGCGATCACTTCCCGTATCCACGCTGAATGCGTTCCGACTTCGATAACCACACGCGACATCGCCAGGCCTTGAAAGAACTCTCCAACTTCCTGCCGCCTTGTCCGAAACTGGCCCTCGCGAAGCGTCTCACCACCTAAACCCAAAATGCAGTAGTTGCTCCACTGATCTCCAAGATCCACTCCCACGGTCAGACGATCCAGGTTCGGACGCACCGCATCGCGCTCGTCTCCTGCTGATTCAGCAGCCGGAACGCTCTTCACTTCCAACTGTTGCTTCAGTTGTGAAACCAGCTTCGTCATCACTTCTCGTGAATCCCGCCGCTCCTCCACTCGCGAGTTCCTGCGCTTCATCGGGGATTCACTCTTCTTCACAGAATTGCTATGCTTTTTCACGGGTCGGCCTCCATCCTTCGAGATTGCACCTTTGAGTGCGTTGATCTACGCCAGCTTAGCGCTGGCTCCGATCGGGGTCGACCTTCTCATTCCATCTACACGGAAGAGTGGTTGCTACGACAGCCAGCATGATGCAGAGATCTTGAAGACATCCGCACTTTCCGCTTGCGATGTCAAACGCTTGTCCACTAAGGAACGCCGCAATTGGATGCGAAAAAGTCAATAAGTCTAGGCCTGTGGGCAAGGGTCATGATGGCTACGACGCGGCACCCGGAAGCAGGGCACCAAAACCCCATTTTCACACCATTGAGAAAGTACGCGAGTGTAAATTCAAGGGCTTTGAGTTTGGGGTTTTCCACTTAGGTTATTGATTTTACTGGAATCGGGCAGCCAGCTAGACCGAGTTCCGACGTGCACATATCGTGTGTAGCAAATCGGGGATTTAAGACTTACTGCACAATCCATAGTTTGCTGCACAATCTACTGCACAAAACCAACCTACTGTACCCGATTTCCACCGAAACTGTGCAATCCGTCCCCACTTAAACTACTGAAACCAAATAGAGCCGCCAATATCGCGTGATTTTCAAGACCGCCTGTTTCAACCACTCACACATCCCTCCGCGAGTGACATCAGTAGCTTAACACTACTTATAGGCTGACAAAATAGGGGCATCTTGCCTGCCTCTAGCCAACCTGTTTTGCGATTAGATTAAGAGCATGTAACTAAACGACTCAAATGTCGCCAGAGACCCTTTTCTGGACCGTGAGCGAATTGTCGACTGCGAACAATTCGCGTTCCTTCAACTTTTGAAACGAGACCGACTACTGACCTCTGTGAAACTGCGCCTCTTGATTTTGTCGGTGAAGCACGAATGGCATTCGAGTGAGGCCTTTGTCCTGGCCTCGCCGATTGCACCGCAAGAGCAATCGCGTAACTAAGCCGGTT
>Ga0206795_1020_pt1 | contig 35788 bp, 30 predicted proteins | sample Alteio_BWOrgCont_71_FD_152872 | JGI IMG/M metagenome (GOLD analysis project Ga0206795, IMG submission 152872) | Enriched cells from forest soil in Barre Woods Harvard Forest LTER site, Petersham, Massachusetts, United States -... | ecosystem: Environmental > Terrestrial > Soil > Temperate forest >... | reverse complement strand
ATAGCAAGCCAAGGCCCAAGGCTTCCCTGGGAGATCTGGCTTGATAAAACACATAAGCCAATAAACCCAGGGCGGGAAAGGCGAGAAGCCCCCTTAAATCATCGGGGCAGAATTCATAAAAAGGGAGAGCAAGCAAAATTCCTGAAAGGAGGGCGAGAAGGAAATTTGGCATGCTTAACGATCCGTAAAAATAGGCTGCTGATTCCAATGCAATTTACTTTGGAGGGCATGGAAGTAGTTATAGGTTTTCGGGTGAACCAGGCGGATGGGTTTTTCGAATTTTTCAAGGTGAATACGATCTCCCACCTGGAGGCTGAACTGTTCCTGTCCATCATGATTGAGTCGGGCTTGTGTGCGATTGGCTTCAGAAAGATAAATATCAATGGCAGATTCGGCACTGACAACAATTGGTCGACTGGTAAGGGTGTGAGGAAGCATGGGGGTCAGAACGATGGCATTAATCCCAGGATGCAAGATGGGACCTCCTGCGGAAAGTGAATAGGCTGTTGAACCGGTAGGAGTCGAAATGATGAGTCCGTCCGAGCGTTGTCGGTAGACAAAATTTCCATCGATATACAGCTCAAATTCAATCATCTGGGCAATTTCCCCCGGGGAGAGAACGACGTCATTCAAAGCAATCTGTGAAAAGAGCTGATCTTCCCCTCGAAAAACATGAGATCTCAGTAAGAAACGTTCTTCCGAAGAGTATTCTCCCCGAAGGATGTCTTTTAGACTCATTAAGGCCTCTGGGTGGATGTCCGTGAGGTAACCCAATTGGCCTTTATTAATTCCAATAAGAGCGATGGAGGTATGGCATAACTGTCTTGCGGTTCGAAGTAAATTGCCATCTCCGCCGATAGTAATGACCAAATCGCAAGCCTGGGAAATTTCCTCAAGAGATTGTGTAGGAAGAGAAGAAAATCCAGCTTCTGTGGCAGTCTCTGTTTCGAGAGTGAATTCACAATGCCAGTCCTGTAAATGCCTAATCAGTAGGCTCAGAGTCTCATGGAGGGGAGTCGTGTGATGTTTGCCAATAACGGCAATACGCTGAAAAGGTTTGCTCATCCATTATTCCATTCGGTAAAGTCGCGGGATTCTATCCCAAGTCTTTTGAAATGCTGCACATTGCACTCTTTGAGCCTGAAATTCCCCCCAATACCGGAAACATTATTCGGCTTGCGGCCAATACGGGGTATGCGCTTCATTTGATTGAGCCCCTGGGATTTCCCCTGGAGGATGCAAAATTAAAAAGAGCGGGCTTGGATTACCACGAATATGCAAGGCTTGAGCTTCATCAAAATTTTTCAAGCTTTAAAGAAAAACAAACCGGGCGAATTTTTGCTTGCTCCACAAAAGGAAAAAAATTGTATAGCGAGGTGAAATTTCGGGCGGGAGACATTTTATTGTTTGGCCCAGAAACCCGGGGCTTACCCTTGGAAATTTTGGAATCTCTGCCTGAGGAGCAGGTCATTACTTTACCCATGCGGCCGGATTCTCGAAGTTTAAATTTATCAAATGCCGTGGCCATCGTGGTGTATGAAAGTTGGAAGCAACTTGGGTTTCAAGGCGGAAGACTTCCATGAAAAATGAAATGTTAAAACTGGCGACACGAGAGGGGAGGGTTGGAAAAGAAATTTTCTTTGCCAACTTTGATTTGGTTTTTCCGGAATTTCAAACAACGACGATTCTAGGGGCCAGTGGAGTGGGAAAAAGCACCTTGCTGAGAATTCTGGCTGGACAGATAAAAGATACGAGTGTGCTTGTCGATTCTCCTTTTTCTCGGGCTATGGATTGAACGCGTTTTTTAAAACTTCTCCAGGCTCCTATTTCCTACTCGCTTTTCCCGCTTTAGCCTCAAGTTTGGAATTGCTTCGAGCCTGGATTTTTACAGGATTCCCCTGGTTAGAAGTCGGAACCCTGCAAGTCTTCGGACCTTTTTCCAACTTTGCTCCTCTCATCGGAGGACCTGGCTGCTCGCTCCTGAGCTATTTTTTCGGTGGGTTTCTCGGATACGTTTTATATTCTCGAAAGCTTGGTTTGCTTTGGAAGAATCTCGGACTTCTCCTACTGAGTTTTTTAAGCTTCATGGGTTTAGGATTTATCTTAAATCACCCTTCTTATACTCAAACCATGGGTCCCAGCATTTCAGTGAGCTTGGTCCAAGGGAATATCCCCCAATCCCTCAAATGGGATCCGAATAATCTTTTACTTTCCTTGAATCACTACGACCAAGCCTTGGCACACACCAAAAGTGAATTAATGCTTTGGCCAGAAAGTGCCATCCCCCTCTTTCAAACCGAGGCAGGCGCCTATTTGGACTCCCTCAATCATTATGCTGACAATCATTCCATCGCTTTAATTAGCGGCATCCCTTTAATGAGCCTCAAAAGTTCAAGATACTTTAATGGAGCTCTCGGCTTGGGCAGGGCTTCGGGAAGCTATAAAAAAGTTCATTTGGTTCCCTTTGGAGAGACCATTCCGCTTAAAAGTTTGGTCGGATCAATTTTTGAATTTCTTCAAGTTCCTCTTTCTGATTTCTCGGCGGGAAATTCCGAGCAAGCTTTGATTCAGGCCAAGATCCACTCTCAGAAAATTCCTATTGCTGTGTTTATTTGCTATGAAACTGCCTATGCAGACTACGTTCGAAAAATCGCAAAACAATCTGAACTCCTCGCCGCCCTCTCAGATGATGCCTGGTTTGGACATTCCGAAGGTCCTTATCAACATTTGCAAATCAATCAAATGCGGGCTTTGGAAAACCAGCGCTTTTTATTGAATGCCACAAACAATGGAATCACCGCCATTATTTCTCCTCAGGGAAAAATTCTCTCTCGACTCCCAGCTTTCAAAAATTCCAGCTTGAATGCTTTCGTTTTTGCACGGAAAGGAGAAACCCCCTGGGAACGGTGGGGGGAATTTCCTGAAATACTCTCCTTACTGCTTATGTTTATTTTTTCTCGAATCACACAGATCAAGCATTTGATAAATAAAAAATTTTAAGACAATCCCCCAATCCACTCCACAGGCTTATCCACGGAAACTGTGGATAACTTAAATCCTAACTCCAGGTGGCGTGGAAGGATTTGTACCCTCATTGCTGGTTTAACTGTCCGGAGAAAATTTAGAAATTGATGAGAAACTCTACCCCTACCCCTCCTACGGAGGGGTAGAGTTTCTCATCAAATCAGGGGACCTCGGGGAGCTAAAGGAGTTGAGCAAACCCGCCGCAAGACGGGGGCTTTCGATTTCTCCATTGAATCAAATTCTCTATGTCGACGTCGAAGTTGACCACTGGGCATCCTAAGGCCCCGAGATTTTTTTATTTCAAATGAGCCCTTGAGGCCTGGATCTTCTAAAGGAGAAACGGATCCGCTAATTTTTTTCATCGTATTTTTGATTTTTTGAAGTATTAGTCCGACTTTGGTTCTCAAGTTTCGACGTTCTATATGGCTCGCTGAGCCGAATTCAAGATAACGCGAGAAGGATCCTCCATTAACAAAAGTTTGGAGGTATTCCAAAAACTTTTGAATTTCCTGAACCGACATTTTTGTCAGAGATTCAATTTCTTCTATATTTGCCCCCATCGTCACAGCCTCCAGCAGCCCAATCCCTACTCCCGGAGAGAGACTCACCAAGACGGTGAGGGGATGATCTCCTTTGCTAAGACTCTTCTTTACTCGATCAAGGAGAATTTGCGCTTCTGCCTTTCCCATCAAAAGCATACGAGCCCAATTCGTGCAACCCCCTCCTAAACACAGTTTCTTAAGCTGGACTCCTTCATGTAGAACGGAATACTCCACTTTCAAATTCAACTCAAAAGGATTAACAAAACCTTTCTGGGAAGGATCTTGGAAATTCAAAAATTTGACCTCCAAAACAAGATACAAATTCCCGTGATAATCCCGAAAAAGAGTTCTGAAGAGTCGATCTTTCCCCAGAATTACCACGCTGTCTTTGTGTGTTCTAGAAAGCTCTCTCGCCAGAACTTCTACGAAGAATTGCACGGGAGCTTGATCAATCGCCGCAGAAGCTTGCTTGAAGGTTCCAGAACCTAAAAGCTCATCCAAAAGCTGAGCGGCCTTTCCATGATGCTCGCAGTTTTCCATGGTGTAAGGCTCCCCAAATCTTTCCTCAAAATGCTCTTCAAAGTTTTTTTCTTGAATCCTCAGAGATAGAAGATCTCGATAAAAGGAAGAGCCCTTCGACTTAAAACAACCGAAATCCTCATTGCAAAAATTCCAAACGGATTGAACGGAAGAAGAACAAAGATCTTTCAAAGACAACTCTAATGACGACATACACACCCCCCAAAAAAATATCCGGTCCCCCGACCGGGCTTCGAGCAAGCTTATAAGGGATAAGTCCGGGGACTTTCAAGCGAAATTTTTATCATCAACCTGGCCATTCCCTGGGGAGTTCATTAGAATCGCGAAAATTTTTTATCTCCCTGGAAATCATGAACCCAATGCTTCATACCGCTATCCGTGCCGCACGGGCAGCTGGTAAGGTGATCATTCACGCTGCCAACCAAGATTTAAAACTCGAAGTCTCCACCAAAGATCATAACGACTTCGTCACTCAAATTGATCAAAAGGCAGAAAGCATCATCCTTGAAATAATTCATCAAGCTTATCCGGATCATAATTTTCTCGGAGAAGAGTCTGGAGAGATTCACTATTCAGAAGGCCCCTACCGCTGGGTCATTGATCCACTCGACGGGACCACTAATTTCATTCATAAATTCCCGATGGTCGCTGTTTCCATCGCCTTTCAAATTCAGGGAAAAACGGAAGTGGCTGTTATCTACAACCCCTTCACTCAGGATTTATTTACTGCTGAAAAAGGTCGAGGAGCCAGTCTGAATGATCGTCGGATTCGAGTCAGCAACACCCCTAAAATGGACGGCGCTTTTGTTACTGCCATGGTCCCCAAAGGAGACATTTTTAGCCCTGAATACGAATCCTTCTATGCCGCCTTACAACTGCAATGTTCCGGCGTTCGTCGTTCGGGAGCTTGCAGCTTAGATTTAGCCTATGTTGCCAGTGGAACCTTCGATGCCTTTTGGACAGTAGGCCCTAAGCCCTGGGACATCGCCGCTGGGGCTCTTTTAGTGCAAGAAGCAGGAGGGATGATTTGCTCCTTGGACGGACGTCCCGAATTCCCCCATCACGGAAGTCTCCTTGCCGCCAATCCCAAACTCTCAAAAGAACTTCTGCCGATATTGAAGAAATATTACCGAGGAAATTAATCCTCGGCTTCTCCATAACTGGCATCAAATAGAACTTTTCGATCGATGTACCCAGCAGCAACTTCGCGCAAGGCAACAACGCTTGGCTTATCGTTATCCCATTCAACAAAAGGATCTTGCCCTGAACGCATGAGATGACGCGCTCGACGAGCAGCAACCAAAACTAATTGAAATCGGTTATCCACCTGAGCCAGACAATCTTCAACGGTAACACGTGCCATCTTTAAAATTCCTTCTCATTGTAAAAGCCGCGCAGTATACGGGAATCCCTTTAAAACTAAAGATCTTAATTACCAAGATCTTTGCGTCAGGGTTAAAGTTGCTTCATCCACTTCTCCGGGAAAAAGCACCCGAGTCGCCAATTGAGTATTCATTGCATTCGGATGGGACATCCAAGGCTCCACACAGAAAAAGGGTTTCTCAGGAACATGATAAAGCTGTAAAAAGGGAAAAGAAGGCCGATCTTCTCCCTCAAATGAATCAAAATCGACTCCAATAATGGCGCCATCCGGGAAATGCAATTCAAATCCGCCTTCATTTTCTAGGTAAAATAATTTCTCATTGATCTCCGGATTGGATAAGGCTGAGCGTAAAGAAAGAGGGGTTTGATCACTGTCGACAATATCACTGAGGGTTTTGTTGTAGAAAAAAGTTCCTGAAACTTCCGCACAGACAATGACCTTATCTTTAGAATAGCGCGAAGGATCAATATAAAAATAAGGATGAAACCCCGCGTAATAACACAAGACTCTATCTTCACTGGTATTGATGTATTGATGTCGGCAAACAATCTCTCCTGGCCGAGCTTCATAATGCAGCTCTAGTTCAAAACTAAAGGGATACATTTCTAAGGTCTTTTCATTAGAACTTAAACGCATCCCCATTCGATTTTTCTCATGATAGAGAAGTTCCCAGGGGAAAAGATGCGCAAACCCATGAATTCCCATTTGATAGCGTTTACCGTCAAATAAATAAATTCCGGCCTCTCCGTCTCGAGACAAACGCCCGCAAATGGGAAAACAAATCGGAAATCCTCCGGAAATTTTTCCGGGAGTTTCCCAAGAAAAATCTTCGGGTAAATATAAAAGTTCTCGAAACCCCCCAGGCATCTTGGGTTCTGGCATCGTCATAGAAACCCCCAAGCCTCCCAAAGCGGGAACGAACGTAGCAGATGTCAGACCATCTTCCGCCTGAATTAAAATTTTCTCATGCATGCTCGGCTCCGCCTACGGTCATTTGATTAATTCGAATCGTGGGCATTCCAACGCCAACAGGAATACTTTGTCCTTCCTTACCACACACTCCGACCCCCTTATCTAGTTCCAAATTGTTCCCCACCATTGTCACTCGATGCAAAACAGACGGGCCATCTCCTATCAGGGTTACATCCTTAAGAGGCGCTGTAATTTTTCCGTTTTCAATCCAATAAGCTTCATTGCAGGCAAACACAAATTTCCCCGAAGTGATGTCCACCTGACCCCCACTGAAATTTGCCGCATAAATACCGCGCTTCACGGAAGCTAAAATTTCTTCTGAGGTATGTTCTCCGGGAAGCAGATAGGTATTGGTCATCCGTGGCATAGGCAAAGAGGCATAAGATTCTCGGCGTCCATTTCCCGTCGATTGTGTTTTCATCAATCGGGCATTTAATTTGTCCTGCAAATACCCTTTTAAAATGCCTTTTTCAATCAAAACGGTGTATTGAGCGGGCGTTCCCTCATCGTCCATATTGATAGAACCTCTTAAATGCGGAATCGTTGCATCATCCACAATCGTGCATAAATTTGAGGCGACTTGTTGTCCCATTTTTCCTGAGAAACTGGATACCTTCTTACGATTAAAATCCCCTTCTAAGCCATGCCCAACGGCCTCATGCAATAAAATGCCTGGCCAACCCGGACCTAAAACAACATCAAATGTTCCTGCAGGAGCAGGTTTCGCTTCCATGGCCACCGAAGCTAAACGAACGGCTTCTTGCGTCAAAGCCTTCCATTCCTGAGATAACAAAGAATAGGTTTGGCGGCCTCCGCATCCGGTATGCCCCTGTTCTCGACGAGTCCCGGCTTCCATGATGACCGTCACGCTCAAACGGCACATGGGAATTTTTTCAGCAGCTAAGGTTCCATCACTGGATAAAATCCATTTCTCAGCAAAGCTCCCACTGATCGAAGCCATCACCTGAATAACCCGAGAATCTAGGCTTCTGGCAGTTTCATCAATGCTTCTCAATAATCGTATCTTTTCACTTTCTTCCAGACTCTGCAGGGGAGAATTTTGGGTATAAAGCAAAGGAGCCTGAACTTTCTGAGGAGGAATGCAGGCTCGTTTATTTTGCCCTATACGAGAAATTCCCCGGGCAGCCTCAGCAGCTTTTTTCAAAGCAGGCAATGAAATTTCATCGGAATAAGCAAATCCTGTTTTTTCGCCCACCATGGCTCTCACCCCCAGACCTGCAGACCGTGAAAACCCCCCTGATTTCACCACCCTGTCTTCTAGTCCCCAATACTCTTGAATAGAGGACTCTACATAGATCTCAGATTCATCCAAAACATGATGATGCATCCCGGCAATGACCGACTCACAGGAAGATAAATCTAATCCATGAGGCAGAAGCAAACTGCCTTCCACCGCATCAATAACATCCATTCTTCGCACTCCCTGGCTTTAAATGATTCAGTGAAACCCGAGTGTGATAAGCGGGAAGTCCAGACAAAACTTCATCCATCACTGAAAAATCATTACACAATAAAACACCGTCAGCTCCCGCTTCTAAGGCCCTTAGGACACGAACCAGGGGAGATTCGCTTGACTGTGCAGCTCGCATGCCCAAATCGTCCGTTAAAATCGCGCCCGAGAAACCCATTTTTTTCCGTAAGATTTCATCTAAGCAGACTCTAGAGAAACTCGCTGGATTCTCATCAATCCCTGAGTAAATGACATGGCTTGCCATCACCCCCTCTGTTTCGTGAATTAATTCCAGAAAAGGACGAAGATCCCTCGCCTCAATCTCCGACCAAGGACGATCGTCGATCAAAACCTGATGATGCGTATCCCCCCGTACGGAGCCATGTCCGGGGAAATGCTTGATGACACTTTTCATCCCTAATTCATGCATTCCTGAAATCCAGGCTCGAGCTAATTCAATCACTCTCTCGGGATCTGAGTGAAAAGCCCGATCCCCAATCACTTCCTCATTGACTCGCAAATCGACCAAGGGAGAGAGAGAAAGATCCACACCTAGGGCCAAAAGTTCGCTCGCCATTATCTTTGCCGTTTCTCTGGCCACATTCAGATCTGAAAGAGAACCGGGCGGGGGCAGCGGGGAAAATCCTTCCCGAAAACGCATCACTCTTCCGCCCTCTTGATCGACCATAATGACAAAATCAGAAGAAATCGCATGGACCTCAGCACAAAGTTTTTGAAGTTGAGAAGGAGATTCATAATTTCGCCGAAAAAGAATCACTCCCCCCACTGTTGAACTCATCAAACGTCGACGGTCATTAGCGCTTAATATTTTCCCCTCAAGACCCAGAACTAATGGCCCCATGATCCTCTTTCCCCCGATTTAAGACCGACATGACCTGATCCAATTTTCCGGCAAAAATAGATTCCATCGAATCTAAGGCCAGCTCCAGAGCGCCATTAATTTTCTGGCGTTCTTCCTGCGAAGGAGAGTGCAAGACATATCCAATGACTTCTTCTCTTTGCCCCGGATGCCCAATTCCAATACGCAGACGCCAAAACCCATCTCCGCCGAGGGCAGAGAGGATGTCCCGAAGTCCATTGTGCCCTCCATGCCCACCTCCTTTTTTAAGACGAATCGAACCCACGGGAAGATCCAAATCATCGTGAACAATCAGGATGTCTCCTAAGGGGATCTTGAAAAAAGAAGCCAGCTCAGAAACCGAACGTCCACTGGCATTCATATAGGTCAGAGGAATCAATAAACGACAGTCCACTGAGGCTTTTTCGATTCGAGCCAAATTTCCTTCAAATTTTGATTCTTCACGAAAAGAAACGCCAAAACGCCTGGCCAGTTCTTCAACAAACCAAGCGCCCGCGTTATGACGTGTTTTGGCATAAGCTTCACCGGGATTCGAAAGACCTACGATAAGTTGTATCGCCATCTCAATTTCCCTTAGAGAAACTATTCCTCATCCGAGTTTTTTGTTTCTTCAGTCGCTTCAGTTGCTTCTGTTGCTTCACCTTCAACAGCAGCTTCTTCTGTGACAGGTTCTTCTTCAACAATCACTCTCGGCAGATGAATCGCCACGACAGCCTTGTCGTCTCCGGCAATCAACTCGGGCAATTCCACACCCTTAGGCAGACTGAGATTGGAAAGATGGATGCTGGCATCCAATTCCATCTTGCCCAAATCTAAAACGATGGCATCTGGAATATCAGAAGGTAAACACTCTACGGTAATTTCCGTCAAAATATGATTGACTACCCCACCGGCTTTCACACCCGGAGCGTCTTCCTCATTTTCAAAATGAACGGGAACATGAATCGTAACTTTTTGGTCCATACGAACTCGTAAAAAGTCAGCATGTAAAATTTTGGGCTTATAGGGATGAACTTGCAGGGCTTTAAGCAAGACTTTATCGCTGGCTTTTCCATCCAAAAACAAACTAATCAAATGAGAGGCAAAGCCTTCATGCTCTAATTGATGAAAAATTTCTTTATGGGCGATAGACAAGGACTGGGCGGGTTTTCCCGCTCCATAGACAACGGCAGGAATCATTTCCTTCTCGCGACGTAGGCGGCGGCTCGCACCCCTCCCTTTCACTTCCCGAGATTCCGCATGGATCACATACTCTTTCTTAGACATTGAAATTAACCTTTTTTAAACCAAACAATCTCATGCCCGCGACCAGGCACAAGGGGCGCATTTTACCGGCGGATGAATGAAAAGCAACGATTAAAAAAAGAAACCCAGACGGATCAATTTTCCTCTGAAAACATACTGCTGATGGACTCTCCTTTATGGATTCGACGAATCGTCTCAGACAACATTGGCGCCAAAGAAAGTTGATGAATTTTCTTGCAGGCTCGAGCCTTAGCAGAAAGGGGAATGGAATCCGTTACAACGACCTCTTCAATAACAGAATTTTCAATATTGAAAATAGCATCCCCTGAAAGAACCGGATGGATGGCATAAGCACTGACCCGAGCAGCTCCCCGTTCTTTCAAAGCCGCTGCAGCTTTGCATAAGGTTCCCGCCGTATCGATGATGTCATCGACAAGAATGCAATGCCGACCGACCACATCCCCGATGATATTCATCACCTGAGCTTCATTCGCTTTGGGACGACGTTTATCGATGATGGCCAAATCACAGCCTAATTTTTTTGCCATTGCTCGGGCACGAACGACTCCCCCAATATCCGGAGAAACAACGACCGGATCTTTTAAAGATTGTTGTCTCAGATGCTCAAACAAAATCGGCGTCCCGTAGACATTGTCAACGGGAATATGGAAGAAGCCCTGAATTTGTTCGGCGTGGATATCTAGGGTAACTAAGCGATCGATTCCAATCGCCAAAATATCTGCCACCAATCTTGCCGTGATGGGAACTCGGGAAGAACGCGTTCGGCGATCTTGTCTGCCATAACCATAATAGGGAACAACCGCGGTGATTCGACCGGCAGAGGCTCGGCCTAAGGCATCGGCAATAATGGCTAATTCCATTAAATTATCGTTCACGGGTGGACAGGTCGATTGAATAATAAAGACATCCCGACCGCGAACATTTTCATAGATTTCGACGGCACATTCCCCATCACTGAATTTTCCAACCGAGGCCTCAGCCAAGGGAATTCCTAAAATTTTGGAAACGGAAGCGGCCAAGTCCGGCAACGCATTGCCCGACACGATCATCATGTCTGACACTGAAAACTCCAAGAATGTGCATATAAAAGATGGCTGGGCCGGAAGGATTCGAACCTACGGAATGCGGGGATCAAAACCCCGTGCCTTACCACTTGGCGACGGCCCAACAACTGGGCGCGGATTCTAACGAGGGGTTTTTCAAAGATCAATACGATTGGCCTGCCAGTTTCGAATAAAAATAAGCACCCGCAAATCTCCTTGAGTCAGGCGAATTTTCTGAGGTAAAGCATAGGACCCATAAGGAAGATAACTGAGGTATTGAATCTGCCAGGCTTGGGTATCTAAATTTTTAAGGTATCCTGAATCGTTCAGACTCATCTCCTCCGAAGAACTCTCATCTGGCAGACCTAAAATCCAGTTTCTTAAACCCTCGACGGGAAGCGACCATCCAAAAACTTCTTGCAATAAAAGCTCCGGAGTTTGGGCTCTAAATACTCCCTGAGAATCTTTCAAAACCACTCCAGAAGCATTTTCTTTGAGCTCTCCTAAGTCCATTCCCAAAGGTCCTGAAAAAATGAAAACATCTTGGTCTGGCGTATGCTCCCAATGCACCCCTAGGCTCTCCCCACTTCCTTCCTGAATAATTCCGAGATCAGCATCCAAAGAAAATTCTTGGATTTGCTTCAATTCATGCTGATGCATTTTCCAAGCAGTTTGAGGATTCGACACCGGCCCCAAAGGGCCTTCAGAAGCACAACCCAGCAATAAAAAAAGGCCAAAAATTAAACAAGCCCAACGCACCTGAACTCCCACATCAAAATTAATGATTGACTTTAGTAAAAATTAAGGCTTTATTAAGGCCACTTAGCTCTTTGATTAAGTGACATAAAATGCCCCGCCACTTAAGTGAGTACCCGCGCTACTACCTCTTCGCTTGCAAGCCTGAGACCCTTATTTCTGAAAGTACGCCCTCCCGCCATATCCCCGTTGAGACGCTAAGAGAATGCCTTGAAAATGAATCAAAACATTTTTCAAAACTGGACACTTCACCGGTCTCCACTGAAAAAACCAAGAGAAGCAAAGGAAATTCCCGCCCCCCCAAAAGATTTTTCTTGTTTAGCAAAACAGAAGACTATTACTCCTTCTCACGCTATGAAAGACCTTACTATAAAGACGATATTTCAGAGATCTGTAAAAAAATAAATAGCTATGAAAAATTCGGATTTCAGGCTTACTTCGCCTATTTCCCTGATGCCGATCACGTAGAAATTCATGAATGTTCTCGGCTCAACACGCTCCTTGATTTCCAAGTCTTCAGAGACAAACAAGAAGACCGAAAAAAAAAGCTATCAGACGATTTCACTTCGGAAGAAAAACAACCAATTAGAATTTCCGAAAATCTTTTCACTAACAAGCCCCTGAGCATCTCCAGCTTTAAAGCAAGATACCTAAGAAAAGCAGCTACGCGTTTTGGCAAGGAGTTCGACGATAAAGAAGCTGCGCGTTGTCCAAAGGAAGCCAAAAAATTATTTCCCTTTCGTCCGGTCTTTTTTTTCCTAGGCGCCCTGACTGGAATTACTCTCATGTTGACGGGAGTAGGCCTTCCCCTAGGAATTGCTATTTTAGGAAAAATCGCCGCCCTGGTTCTTCCAGCCTTTTCGGGATTTCTTATCGATGCAATAAGAGTACGGCGCCAGAAATCTTTTATCAAAACAAAAAGAAAAGCGTTTATTCAAGAGCGATTGGACCGATTTAAAGCTCGACTTGATGAGTTTTTGATGGACTTATCGATGGACTTATCCAAGCAATCCCCTGAACCCACCCCCCTTTCTGCCCCAGGAAATATGGGGCCTTCTAGACGCGATCTGCCAAAAAAACGGGCCCTCGCTACCCGAAGAACTCAATCTGAACATATTTTGTCTACTGCCGAACCCGAAGAAAGAAAAGACCCAGATATTGATCCCATTAAGGATTTGAAAACACAGGAAATCGCATTTTTTGACAAATTTCTTGGACCATTCCTAGACGCGTCTCGCGAAGGGCATTTGACTCCGATAACACGGTCACTTCGTTCAGAAAGCTCTCTATCAATGACCCCAAAGGAACAAAAGCCTGCAAGTAATCAAGATGCCCCTTCGAGTAAATCAACTCCTTTTTTAGGGATGAGAAGGCATCCCACAAAACCTTCTCAGCAGGCTCCGAGAATAGAGCAGAATCAACCTGATAATTCCTAGGGAATTTTTCAATAAGATTTTTTGCTCGCTTCATTGCCCTCAGAAAAGTTTGCGCCTCTGGAAGTTTTGAAAAAGTTTCTCGAGCCGACAAATAATTGGATAGCTCGTAGAAGTTTCCCGATTTCAGCGCTAACAATTCTTCCATCAGTTCCAAATCTTCCTTCCCCGCATCTAGCCAATATCCCTTTAACCTTTCTAAAGCGAAGTGCTGAAGGGAAGTCTCCAAATCCGGAGGCAAATTTAAGTGACCGTAGCCAGCCTGCGCTTGGCGAAACAATTCAAAAATATTGATGGATAAACCGCCTTCAATACTCAAACGCAAAATCCCAATCATCGCTCGACGTAAGGCAAAAGGATCCTTACTTCCCGTTGGTTTCAAGCCAATAGCAAAAATTCCGACCAAGGTATCGACCCGATCGGCCAAGGCCAAAATCTTACCGAGCATCGATTCGGGCAAAGCATCTCCTGAAAAACGAGGGAAATACTGTTCTCTGAGTGCGAGACAAACCGCCTCATTCTCTCCTGAGGCTCTTGCGTAAATTTCTCCCATGATTCCTTGAAGCTCAGGGAACTCCACCACCATTTCACTAACTAAATCCGCCTTGGATAATTCCGCAGCTCGCTGGGCCTTCTGCAGATCCACTTTAGCCTTTTCAGCCAAGTACTGAGACAACTGAATTAATCTGAGGACCTTATCCTGCAAAGATCCTAACTTGGCCTGAAAGCTCACGGTGGAGAGCCTGGCCAAACGCTCACTTAAAGGAATTTTCAAATCCTTTTGATAGAAAAACTCGGCATCAGAAAGTCTTGCTCGCATGACACGCTCATTCCCACAAATCACCGCTTCAGGATCTTGACTCTCTAAATTCGCCACCATTAAAAATTTTGGCAGCATTTCTCCTGAAGCATTCGACAAAGCGAAGCATTTTTGATGTCCCTGCATGGCCGAAATTAAGGCCGCCTGCGGAACAGATAAAAATCGAGAATCAAAACTCCCCAAAAGTGGAACTGGCCATTCCACAATGGCGGTGACTTCTTCCAACAAAGCCTCATTTTCAATCCAGACCCCTGAGATGGCCTCTAGGCATTTTTTAGCCTCTGCTCTAATTTTTTGCTTTCGACCTTCAAAACTGGCCAGGACATAGGCCCTTTCCAGAGCCATTTCATAATCCTGAGCTGAAGCCAAAACAATCGGACTCGGATGATGAATTCGATGCCCCCAGGTAATTCGATCGGATTTCAGTCCCAAAATTTCTGCCGGAACAATTTTTGCTCCAAGCAGCATCAACAACCAAGAAACGGGCCGAACAAAACTAAATTCGTGATCCGCCCAACGCATGGTTTTGGAAATGGGCAGTTTTTGCAAAGCTTGCTCAATAATTCCCGGCAATAAATCTTCCACTTTTCGAGCTGCTTGCTTTGATCGAAAAACCAAAACTTCTCCTTTTGAACTTTCTGTCCAAGACAGCTCTTCAAAAGACACCCCACAAGTCCTTGCAAATCCAAGGCCTGCAGGACTCGGCTTACCCTCGGCATTCAAGGCCGCAAATCGGGAAGGCCCCAATCGTTCTATGCATTTCTCCTCTGTTTGAGCGGCGAGATCTGAAATTTGCAAGGCCAAACGTCTGGGAGAGGCAAATGCTTGGCAGGCTCCATAGGAAAGTCCTGCTGCAGCGAGGCCTGACTTAAGTTCCGATTCAAAAGCTTGGATCAAATTTAAAAGAGATTTAGGAGGCAACTCTTCCGTTCCGATTTCCACTAAAAACATTTCAGACATGCGTCTCACTCCTTAACAAAGGGAATCCCAGGGCTTTTCGGGCCTCGTAATAATGTTCCGCAACCGCTTGAGTAAGCGTTCTCATTCTCAAAATAAATCGCTGCCGTTCCGTCACGGAAATCGCGCGACGGGCATCTAACAAATTAAAAATATGAGAGGCTTTTAAGATCATCTCGTAAGCCGGAAGGGGTAAAGCAAGCCCCATTAATCGATGGGATTCTTGTTCGTAAAAATCGAATAGCTCGAAAAGCTTTTGCACAGGAGCCTCTTCAAAATTGTACCGAGACAATTCCACCTCATTGTGTTTGAACACATCTCCATAGGTAATTAATTTTCCAGAAACCTCTCCCCAGACAATGTCAAAAATAGAATTTACGTTTTGAAGGTACATTGCCAAACGCTCTAAGCCATAGGTAATTTCTCCCATGACCGGCCGACATTCCAAACCTCCAACCTGCTGGAAATAGGTAAATTGCGTAATTTCCATGCCATTGCACCAGACTTCCCAACCCAAACCCCAGGCTCCTAAAGTGGGAGATTCCCAATTATCTTCGACAAAACGAATGTCATTGATGGCCGGATCAATGCCCACTTCTTTTAAGGAATCTAAATAAAGCGTTTGGAAGTTTGCTGGAGACGGCTTCATCACCACCTGAAATTGGTAGTAATGCTGAACTCGATTGGGATTCTCCCCATAACGTCCATCGGCGGGTCGACGCGAAGGCTGCACATAGGCCGCTGACCAAGGCTCTGGCCCAATCGATTTTAGAAATGTCGCCGGATGAAAAGTTCCTGCTCCCACTTCCATATCAAAAGGTTGGACGACAATACAGCCCTGTTTTGCCCAAAACTGTTGCAAGCGAAAAATGAGATCCTGGAAATAAAGACTCACACGTACCTCGCCAAAAAATCGCCGATTGTAAGCCAGAGCCGCTCGCAAATTGAAGACACTTTTTTAAAAACGAAAAAACATGCTAAGGTCGCCCCCATCCATCACTTAGAAGTCAGGACATTTGTCTATGCGAAGAATCTTGGGCCTCAGCCTTTTTCTGATCAGTTCGTTGAGTTTTGCCGATTCCAACCCTCCCCCCAACTCTTCTGGAGATGTCAGTTCTGGACTTCAGGCCTGGGCAACTCGAAATCAGTGTTATCAACAGCTTCGAGAACATGTAGTTAATCCTTCCCTCGCCCAAAAACAGCAATGCCAAGCGCAATATAAAACCAGCATTCAAAAAGCTCACAACAGCATGCAAACCCAAATGTTTGCTTCCTCCTAACTTTCAAGGACTCTTATGACCTCCATCGGATCTCTCATCAAAAAAATTTCCAAAGATTTTGAAAACGGCAATCTGTATTTCGGCCATGGCAGTGAAAGTGCCTGGGATGAAGCCGTTTTCCTGGTTCTCTCGGTTCTTAAACTTCCCTTAGACAGTGATCGCTCGATCACTCGTCTCCCAGTTTCCCCGGAGCAAGAAGAAGAAATTTTGGAATTTGCTCGTCGACGTCTTCAAGAAAAAGTTCCTCTGCCCCATTTATTGAAATGCGCCTATTTTGCCGGACTCCCCTTTTATGTGGATGAACGCGTCCTGATCCCCCGCTCGTCTTTTGGGGAATTAATCCTCAAGCAATTTTTTCCCTGGCTTCCTCGTATCCCTAGACGCATTTTGGATTTGTGCACGGGCAGTGGCTGCATGGCGATTGCCGCTGCCATGGAGTTTCCCGAAGCGGAGATAGTCGCTTCCGATCTCTCAACAGAAGCCTTACAAGTCGCCGAAATTAATCTGGCAAGCTATGACTGCCAACATCGCATCCGCTTAGTTCAATCCGATCTCTTTAAAAATATTTCTGGTCAATTTGATCTCATCATTAGCAACCCCCCTTATGTCGACAGACAAGATTTTCAAAATCTCCCCGAGGAATATCGACATGAACCTGCCCTGGCCCTTGAATCGGGGGAAGATGGTCTTTTTCACACCCGAGAAATTTTAAAACAGGCAGCTCAATTTCTTCATCCTAAGGGACTTTTATTTGTGGAAGTGGGAAACAGCGAAGTCGCCCTTGAAGCGGCTTACCCGGAACTTCCCTTCACTTGGATTGAGTTTGAGCACGGGGACTCTGGGATTTTTATGCTGACGAGGGAACAATTAGTGTCGTCAAACGATGTCTAAATCGTCGCCCCTGCGCAAAATCGTCATCCTCGCGTAGGCGAGGATCCAGGGCTGCTTCATGGATCCCTGCTTTCGCAGGGACGACGATCTGAGTCGCCGCCTACGCGGGGAAGATGAAGACTCATTGCCCCATCTTAAGACTGGCCTCAATAAAAGGATCCAAATCTCCATCCAATACCCCTGTAGTGTCCGTGGTTTCAACCCCTGTACGAAGGTCCTTCACGCGGGATTGATCCAAAACATAGGATCGGATTTGACTCCCCCAACTATTTTCAGCCTTGGTATTTTCTTGTTGTTGAAGTTCGGCATTTCGTTTTTGAAGCTCAAGATCATATAGCTTGGCCTTGAGTTGCTTCATGGCACTGGAGCGATTTTTATGTTGTGAACGATCCGATTGGCATTGGACCACAATTCCGGTCGGAATATGTGTAATCCGAATCGCAGAATCCGTTCGATTCACATGCTGACCTCCCGCTCCTGAAGCTCGGTAAGTGTCAATGCGAAGATCCGCAGGATTGACTTCAATATCGATGTCTTCATCAATTTCAGCAGAGACGTAAACCGAAGCAAAAGAAGTATGTCGACGATTTCCCGAGTCAAAGGGAGATTTTCTCACCAAACGGTGAACTCCGGTTTCTGTGCGTAACCAGCCATAGGCATATTCTCCCGTGACAGCCACGGTTGCACTTTTGATTCCCGCAACTTCTCCGGGTAAATAATCCGTGACTTCCGTACTGAAGCCATGTTGTTCAGCAAAGCGCAAATACATGCGTAAAAGCATTTCTGCCCAGTCCTGGGCTTCTGTTCCTCCGGAGCCAGAGTTGATATCGAGATAGGCGTTATTGGCATCAAACTTACCCGAAAACATGCGTTGAAATTCTAATTTCCCCAAGGCCTCATGGATCCCTCTCAATTCTTTTTTTAAATCCTCAAAAAGCTCAGAAGCATTTTCTGCTAAAGCCAGATCCATCAATTCTTGGGCATCCGATAAGGCTCGCCGAAGTTTTTCTAAGGTCAAAACAATTTTTTCAAGATCTCGGCGCTCCTTCCCTAAAGTCTGAGCACGTTCAGGATCATCCCAAACGGAAGGAAGCTCTAATTCTCGGCAAACTTCTTCCAGTCGATAACGTTTCTGGTCAAGGTCAAAGATACCCCCAGAGCGAATCTAATCGCGCCTTGCCTTCCGAGATTTGCTGCTTGAATACATTAAGTTCTTCCATGGGCGTTTTCACCTTGAGAAATGAAGTTTTGGGGATGGTAGGTTCGGATAAAGGAATTGCAAGCACGAAATATCTAGGACCCTAGATTTCCAGCAAAAAACTCGATACCGTGCGCGGCCCAAATCATAAAAATGAGGATAAAAAATATGTCTACTTTCGGATGGCATAGAAAGGAGTCTTCAACTGATTACGGGAAAAGACTATCTGCCCAGTGTTACGTTGTTGGTGCTGAAACAGAAACTCAAAAAATTGTGCAAATCAATCTCGAGTCCAATCCGGAGCTTCGTACTTTGTCTTTAAAATTTAGGACAGTAGAAATCGCTAAAGACTTTGAAACCTATCTCGAGACATATCTTCAAAAGTATTTCAAGATGCCTGAGGGTCAAAAAATAAAACTCCCAAGCGAGTCCTTGGAAGACCTCTGGCTTGTTTTTGATTTTTTCACTGAAATCACTCCATCTGCTCTAAAAAATGATCAAGTTTTTCTATTAATGGCACTAGGAGATTTTGATAAAAGCCTCCTACTAAACCCGGAACAAAACGTTTTACGATACCTCCTTGACGAAATGAAGTTACGAGACTTCGAGGAAATGATTCTTTTTTATTATGGAGTTATGGAAACCTGGCCAATAATGGAATTCATAGAAGCCTATGAAAGATCTGCTTATCGCTATTTCCCAACACACGATAGCTTTAAAGCCGCTCTTATGTTTGCCGAACGGTTTGATCTATCACTCAATTTTCTCGACCTCTGCGAAAGGGCATCTGGTCCTTATTATATTTCTATCGCCCTACTGAGCGTTCCCGATGCCGTGCTAAACAAAGTTTCTTTTGAGGAAGAGGGCTTAGCTCGATCTGGGCCCACGCCTCCTCCCAGCGAAGTTGAAGCCTTGTTCCATGCAGCGGTAGGTGGCGTGCTTCCCCCTCCTCGGCCTCCTGCCCCCTACTCTGAGCATTATGAAACGGCTGTCTTCTTATTCAGCAACTCCTTTAAAGACGAGGATGAAACCATTAAGCGGTTCAGACTAACTTTTGCTCTGGCCCATATTTTACTAATGGACCTTGTCACGGAAGACAGCCGAACACTCGGTCTAAAAATCTATGGGGAACTTTCTGGAAATCCTTTTGAGGAAGGGCCAGAACTCCCCATTTTTAATTGTCCTGCTTCTCCTAAAGCTCATCTCCAGACGATAGAAATGGCATTTTCTCTCTCCCTTACTGCTCAAGAAAAACGGGAACAAAATTTAAAAATCAAAGCACTGGAAGCAGAGATCCAAAGATTGAAAACCCTCGTATCCGGGGCTTCTTCAAGCCTACCCAACATGGTTTATGGCGCTGGAGCAGCAAGCCGTGGAGCAAAAACTTTAGAGGATCATCCGCCCACTGACTATGAAGGAGATCCGTATCTCCCATAAGGTTTAGCTGTATTATTCGTCGTCCCTGTGAAAGCAGGGATCCAGTTAAAAAGTTATCCTCGTCCAATGTTCGCCCAGGACATTTCTCACAATCCAGCGAAAAAATTTTATAAGATTTGCTTCAATAATTTGATTAAAAATTAAGAGAGCCAAAATGAGTGGAGATGATGCAACGCTTCCCTTAAATATGGAGGGTCTTTTAGAGGAAAACCTAGACGAAGGATATCTTTCAGACGAGCTAAAAAAGAAGGGGTTTAAAAATTCTGAACTTGATCTTCCTAAGGATTTGAAGCCAGACCTGTGCCTTCCTGATCTTCCTAAGGATTTCAAGCCAGACCTGTGCTTTCCTGATCCCTCAGAGAGTCCCGTAGCACCGATTCCAAGGCAAAGTATGCCGCCCTCCCGAAAGGATTCAAAGAGGGTCTGTCCAAGCCCTCTCTGTACCTGAGGAGCCTGAGCGTCTAGAACTTGTTGGTGGAAAGAGAACATATCTCGGGGCTATTCCATGTTGTTACCCAAAGGAAGACTACCTTTTTTACACCCTCCAAGGTTTGAATAGATTCCAGGTTTTAAGGAATGAAGCTGGCCTTTTCGGTAGTTTATGGCTTGAGCATAAAGGTGACTTTGCTCTCAATGACCCAAGCAAACAAAACATCATGTATATTCCAAAATCCTCTTTTAGAGCTTTTATTCAGGCGTACCTCATTGCGATATCAAGTTCAACAATTTTGAGGCCCAAGACAAAAGAAGAGCATTTTGCACTCTGTAAGTGCTTGAAAGAAGTCACTCCAGAGGAAGATGGTGGGGAGTTGCCTTCAGTTCCTCGCTCAGCTCCTGCAGGAGGTGTGAATCCAAGAGGAGATCCTACTTTTTGGCTTTTGCTTTTGCGAAAGTCGAAGCTTCTAAGAGAGCTTCGGAGGCGATGGAGAAAGGGCAAGCTAAAAAAGGACGAGTGGAGCCTGGAAGTTCTTCTGCTTAGGTCTAAAAACTCTTCGAAGAAAATTCTACATCCAGAGCGAATCTAATCGCGCCTTGCCTTCCGAGATTTGTTGCTTGAATACATTAAGTTCTTCCATGGGCGTTTTCACCTTGAGAAATATTGCAAGCACGAAATATCCAGGACCCTAGATTTCCAGCAAAAAACTCGATACCGTGCGCGGCCCAAATCATAACAATCAGGATAGTAAATATGTCTAGTATCAAGTGGTATATAGAGGAGTTTTCAACGGAGGACGAGAGTAGAAGATCTCTTAAATTTTTCGTTGAGCCTGTAACGAAAACGCAAAAAATTGTAAAACTCACCCTCAACTTCATTCCGAAGCTCTGTACTTTATTTTTAGAATTTAACACAGTGGAAACCGCTAAAGACTTCCAGACCTACCTTGAGACGTATCTCCATAAGTATCTCAAGATGCCGGAAGGGGAAAGGATAAAACTTTCCAGCAGGTCCTTGGAAGACCCCCGGCTCATTTTTGATTTTCCTACTGAAACTATTCCATCTACTCGAAAAAACGATCAAGTTTTCCTATTAATGGCCCTAAAAACTTTTGACGAAAGCCTCAGCGTGGACCTGGACAACGCCGTTTTAGAACAAATCTTTGAAAAAATGGATCTCATGCTCTGTAAAGTAATGACTCTTTATTTTCATGAAATCATGCAAGGATTCGGCGAAGACGAAACATTATCGACGACCCTCATAAAGAACTACGAAGATTCTCCTTATCTCCATTTCCCAACAAACAATAGCTTTAAAGCTGCTCTTATGTTTGCCGAACGGTTTGATCTATCACTCCATTTACTCGACCTCTGCCAAAGGAAAGCTGATCCTTATCTTGCTTCTATCGCCCTGCTGGGTGTTCCGGATACCGTGCTAAACCAAGCTTTTGGAAAAGAGGTCTTAGCTCAATCCCCATTCACATCCCCTCCCAGCGAAGTTGAAGCCCTGGTCCATGCGGCGATAGGTGGTGTGCTTCCTCCTTCTCGGTCCCCTATCCCTCACTCTGGGCATTGTGAAATGGCTTCCTTCTTATTCAGCACTCCTTTTATAGAGGAAGATGAAACCACTCAAAGGCTCAGGCTAACTCTTGCTCTAGCCCATGCCTTACTAATAGAAACCGTTAAAGACAGAGGAACACTCGGTCAAAAAATCTATGGGGAGCTTTGTGGAAATCCTTTTGGAGAAGGCCTAGAACTCCCCATTTTTAATTATCCTACTCATCCTGGAGCTCATCTCCAGACGATACAAATGGCATTTTCTCTCTCCCTCACCGCTCAAAGAGAACGGGAACAAAACTTAAAAATCAAAGCACTGGAAGCAGAGCTCCAAAGATTAAAACTCAGCGGATCCAGACCTTCTTCCAGCCTATCCACTGTGGTTTATGGCGCCGGAGCAGTGAGCAGTGGAGAAGGAAGTCCAGAGGATCTCCCCTAGCTATAGAGGGAGTGGGGTACAGACCGATAAAAAATCCGCAGCCCTTGCAGGCCAGAAAGGGCTTTCCCTGCCGCTTGGCATTTTTCCTCAAGAAAGCTTGCGGAATACTTTTCTAAAAGACTGAGGGCTAAAGTCAGATCTAGCTCTTGATGATTCACAAAATAATGCGCTCGATAATTTAAAACGGCTTCCCAAGAAATCTCAGGTACTTTAGCAATCAGGGCTCGAGCCAAGGTTTCCGAAGAAGGAGGTAAATTTTTAGGAATCCCCTCCGGATGCTCATCAATATCCACATGCACGGTGATATCAAAAAGTTGTGGGAAAGACTGACTTAAGCGCATCCGAACGGCCTCCCCAATGTAATGCCCTTCGGAAACACTTAAATAAGGCGACACTTGAATATGCACATCCAGAAAAACCTGTTCGGCCATTTTTCGAGTTCTTAAACGATGACTGTGAATCACTCCCGGCGTGGCATGAATCGTGTCAACAATTTCCCGCAAGGTCTTGGCATCCAAGCCCGCATCTACCAATTCATATATGGCCTTAAGCCCCCATTCGACCCCCATTTTCATCAGATAAACCGCCACAACCAGGGCTCCCAAAGCATCGAGAAAGGTCCAACCTAATTGCGTCCCAATCAAGCTAAGAAAAACAACAATCGAGGTTAAAGAATCCCCACGACTGTGATAGGCATTGGCAATTAATAATTCCGATCGAATTTTCTTCCCGACCTTTAAGGTGTAGAAAAAAAGACCTTCATTGGCGAGGACAGAAATCCCCGCAATGATCAAGGTAAAAAAATCGGGGGTTTCCACAGAATGATGCCAAAGCTCGATGGCCGCTCTATACCCCATCCCCAAACCCAAGAAGAGAATAATCATCCCCACTCCAACGGTGGCTAGGGTCTCAATTCGGCGATGTCCATAAGGATGATCTTCATCCGCTTCATGTTGCCCAAACTTTGCCGCAGCAATCACAAAACCATCGGCGACAATATCAGAGAATGAATGAATTCCATCCGTCATCAGAGCAGTGGATCCGCCGAAAAACCCTCCTAATAACTTTAGCAATCCCAGAAAGAAATTAATTCCCGCTGCCCATAAACTCACTCGTCGAGTTTCTCGATAACGCTCCATACCCTTTCCTCTTTTTTCAAACACTCAGGCTAATGAGCCACTTCCCAATTTTCACCCACACCAATCCCGACCAATAAAGGAACTCTCAGGCCCGCTCCAGCTTGCATCATCTCTTGAGCAATCTCTATTCGAGCCTGAGGAATTTTTTCCTCCCGAACTTCAAACACCAATTCATCATGAACCTGCATCAGCATACGAATGGATTCATCTTGGGCATAACGTTTGTCGAGAGAGAGCATGGCTTTTTTAATAATGTCCGCAGCCGTTCCCTGTAGAGGTGCATTAATCGCCGCTCGCTCAGCTCCTTTACGAGTCGCTGCCCGACGGTCCTGAAGACCGGAAACATACAAACGTCGCCCAAATAAAGTTTCTACATAGCCCGTCTCTCCTGCCTGTTCACGAACTCGTTCCATAAATGCTGCAACCTTGGGATAACGTTCAAAGTAGCGATTTAAATAAGTCTGGGCATCTTCGCGACTGACACGCAATTGTTTTGCTAATCCAAATGCCGACATCCCATAGATCAAACCAAAATTAATGGCCTTCGCATGACGACGCATTTCTGGCGTAACTTTTTCCAGTTCAAGACCAAAAATTTCACTCGCCGTGGCCCGATGAATGTCTTCCCCTCGGGAAAAAGCCTGAATCAACGCAGGATCTTCTGAAAAATGCGCCATGATCCGAAGCTCTACCTGAGAATAATCCGCCGCTAAAAGTTGATATCCTGGAGGAGCAATAAAGGCCTGACGAATCCTCCGACCCTGCTCCGTTCGAATGGGAATGTTTTGAAGATTCGGCTCTGAAGAAGCCAATCTGCCGGTAGCGGCGCCGGTTTGTAGATAGTGCGTATGAACTCGACCCGTTCGAGGATTCACTTCCAAGGGAAGCTTATCGGTGTAAGTTGATTTTAATTTACTTAAATGACGATGCTCCAAAATCAAAGAAGGCAAACGATAGTTCTCCGCTAATTCCTGTAAAACTTCTTCAGAGGTCGAGGCCTGCCCCCCGGGAGTATTTTTACGGATGGGAAGCTGCATTTTTTCAAACAAGATTTGCTGCAGCTGTTTGGGCGAAGCTAAATTAAAGGCTTGCCCCGCTTCTTCAAAAGCCAGCTTCTCCAGTTGCAATAGAGATTGTTCAATCTCCCGGCTCTGGGCCAATAATTTTTCTGAATCAATCAAAACCCCCCGCTGTTCCATCCGCATTAACACCGGCAAAAGCGGCATCTCAATTGTCTCAAAGACTTTTTGTAAACTCGAAGTCGCCCTAATTTTTTCAGAAAGATATTCATACAGACGAAAAGTGATATCCGCATCCTCCGCGGCGTATTGTGTGGCCAGATCCACAGCAACTTCACTGAAACAAATCGCCTTAGCTCCTTTTCCGGTGAGGGATTCATAAGAAAGCGTTTTTTGATTTAAATGACGCAAGGCTAAAGTCTCTAGGTCGTAGCGAGTTTGCCCCGCCTCCAAGACATAAGAAGCCAGCATGGTGTCGAAACATTTTCCTGAGACCAAGACCCCGTAACGAGACAAGACCTTTAAGTCGTATTTCAAATTTTGAGCAATTTTTACACTTTCTGGCTCGGCAAAAATGGGTTTTAGTGCAGCAAGAACCTCCCCTAAATCCAGCTGAAGGGGATTATCTAGACCTCGATGTCCTAAGGGGAGATACACGGCCTCCCCAGATTTCCAAGAAAAAGACAAGCCCACTAATTCAGCCAGCTCTTCATCCAAACTCGTTGTCTCAGAATCAAAAGCAAAAGTGGTTTGAGCTTTTAAGGTTTTTAAGAAGCTTTGAAATTGCTCTTGGGTTTGAATGCTCGAATACTGAGGGGAAATGGAAACTTTTTCAGATTCGACAGGATTTGGGCCTTCCCACTTTTTCAGCCAGGTTTTCAATCCATATTTTTCCAAGAGCGGTTTCAAAATTTGAAGCTCAGGAGGCTTGCGATGTAAATCCTCAAGGCGCCAAGACGAAGGGAGATCACAGCAAATCTTGATTAAGGATTGGGCGAGCACCAAGGTTTCTCTCGAAGCACGAAGATTCTCTCCAACTTTTCCCGAAATCTCATCTTGATGAATCAGAATGTCTGAAAGTGATCCGTATTGGTTTAACCATTTCACTGCCGTCTTGGGCCCCACTCCCTCGACCCCGCGAATATTGTCTGAACTGTCTCCCACCAAACTTAGATAATCGATCATTTGATGGGGCTTAACTCCAAATTTTTGAAGAACGCCTTCTTCGTCATAATTCGCTTCTTTCATCGTATCCATGACGGTGACCTCTGAATTCACCAGTTGGGCCATATCTTTATCGCCACTGGAAATAAGCACCGGATACCCTGAACTCGAAGCTTTCTGAGCCAAAGTTCCAATCACATCATCCGCTTCAACGCCTTCCTGAATAATCAGAGGAAGCCCCAGGGCTCGAATGCATTCATGAAGGGGAGAAATCTGCACTCGAAGTTCTTCAGGCATCGCAATACGATTCGCCTTGTAGGCAGGAAATAATTCATGGCGAAAATTTTTTCCCTTCGCATCAAAAACAACCCCTAGGTATTCCGGGTCAAATTTTTCAATCAAACGATTCAACATATTGAGCACACCCAGAATCGCTCCCGTCGGAAAGCCTTCCGCTGAACTTAAATTAGGCAGGGCATAAAAGGCCCGAAAAAGATAAGACGATCCGTCAACCAGGACCACCGGTTTAATTGACACGCTCCAAGACTCCTGTGTGAAAAGCGGAGTGTATTCGCAAAAATCTAAACTCTGAACTATGTTTGCCTGATCAAAATAAAATAATGTGACTAAAAAATAATCAAGGGCACTAGAAATGAATATTCAAAAAATATGTTTTTTTAATCAAGCTCCTATCGCTTTTTTCTCGAGTTTAATTGCCTTAACAGGACATTTTATCGGCCTGGGATTTCATCACTGGAATTTAATGTTTCTTTAAGATACCCCCTTCAGAATCGCCCCCATAAGAATAAGAAATCAATTAAGTCTTAATAAAAAAAACACTCCTCACGGCAAAAGGCGCCCCCTCTGGGCGCCTTCTTTATGAAGGCTTGAAAAGTGCATCTATTTGAGTCCAAGGAAAAATCTTCAACCCTGAAACCTGCAAGGACTCCTCTCCCGCATAAACCAACTTGAGTTGATCCTCGTTCAATTGACTTAATTTTTGCCATTTCTGAACGCCTGCAATAAGTTCCTGTCGAAAGGTGGAAGTGGCTTTGATTTCAATCCCCCACATTTTTCCTTGATATTCCAAAACACAGTCAATTTCATTTCCATGATTATCTCGCCAAAAATATAGGGCCTGAGATTCTCCTCGGTTCGCAAAATATTTCTTAAGCTCTGCCAAAACAAAACCTTCGAAAATAGCTCCTCGTGCCACATGAACTTCCAGATGCTCAGCTGAATCTACTCCGAGGAGATAACACACTAATCCAGAATCATAAAAGTAAAGCTTGGGAGATTTGATTAAGCGTTTATTGAAATTCTGATGAAAGGGAGGAAGACGAAAAATAAGATAGCTCGCTTCTAAAATACTCAACCAATTCATTACGGTTGTATGAGAAATTCCTGCATCAATAGAAAGTTGATGGGTATTCAATAATTGTCCATGCCTTCCCGCACAGAGTCTTAAGAAGCGTTGAAAAATCGAAAGATCTTTGACTCTCAATAAATCCCGTACATCTCGTTCAAGGTAGGTTCTTACATAACTGTCTAGCCATACTTTAACCGGAATCCCATCGTGGTAAGGCCTGGGATACCCTCCTTGATATAACCAAGCCCACAAGCTCAGATGAGGTAATTTTTCCGTTTGATACTCTGGATAGCTCAAAGGCAGAAGCTCTAAAACTCCAACTCTTCCTGCTAAAGATTGAGTAATCTGTTGATTGAGTAAAAAGTTCTGAGAACCCGATAAGATGAACTGCCCCTTTCGTTTTTGCTGATCCACAATTCCTTGAACATAAGAAAACAATTCCGGGTATTTTTGGGCTTCATCAATAATTAATCCCAGCGGCCTCGCTTGCTCCAAAATCCCTTTAGGATCTTGCTTGAAATGCTCCAGCTGATGGGGGGATTCTAAATTGATGTAATCGTATTCTTCATAAGTTTCTAAAACGGTGGTCTTTCCACTCTGGCGAGGCCCAACTAATAAGACCACTGGAAACTGGCTTAAACGTTCATCTAGAACTTTTCGAATTTCCCGAAGAAACATCTTTTAATGCCCACAACCTAAGATTGGAGCCTACCCTAGCAAATTCTGTGTAAATTGAAAGTTCAAATTGCAATTTACACAGAATTATTTTTATCCCGCCTGAGAAATCACTCGGCGAATCAAAGGAACCAAGCTGAAAGAAATAATACAGAAGATCAGACTTCCTGCCGCCATTTCTAAAAATCCTCGCATGTAGATGGGATTTGTCACCGAAACACTCGCATGATCAGGAACATTCACCCACTGCCCTAAAAATCCGGAAATCGCTCCGGAGGCTCCGCAAAACATTTGCCAAACCCCCATCAATCCCCCTTCAAGTTTTTCAGGTGCCAAGCGACCCACCATGGCCTGTCCAATCGGACTAATTAATAATTCTGATAAAGTTAGGAAAAAATATACCAAGACAATCCACCATAAGTTCAGAAGATTGGCCTTTCCATGCATTCCAATTAAGCCACCTAAAAGCGTCAGGGCAATCACCAAACTGAGTAAAGACAAAGAGAATTTAAAAGGCAGAGAAAGATCTTTATTCCGTTCTCGTAAACGAACCCACAAAACCCCCAGTACCAAACCTATAAGGATAATGAAAAAAGGATCCAAGCCATAAAATACCGAAGGCGGGATCAGGTGTCCCCATAAATTTCGATTGACATTATTTTCAATAAAGACCGTTAAGAGAGAAGGCTCAAGGGAATACACAATCCAAAATCCCGTCGACAAAATAGATAAGCCCATGAAAACCCAAAGGCGGGCTCGATCCCTTTTATTTTTCTGAGTGAGGGCTAAATAGGAAAGTGAGCCTATGGCTAACACAGCACAAACTACCAATAAAAAATTGTTTAAGTTGGCATGTTTGAGCAGAAAACAGCAAATCCCGACCATTAACAAACTTGAAGTGATCATTCCAAACCAAGCCCAGGGAGCCGAGAGTCGAGTTAAAGGCGCAATCGATTTTTCCTCATGGGCCCGAATGGGGGCGATGGCAAAAATGAATAATCCCAAGGGAACTAAATCCACTGCTGCCCCAATGGCAAAACACATGTGATAACTGAAATACCGCTGAATATATCCGCCTGAAACGGAGGCGACTAAAAATCCCAAATTGGTAATCACATAACTTAAGGTGTAGGCCCCTTCCCGATGCGTATCCTCTCTAGCATAAAGTTTGCCCTGCAAAGTCATATACGTTGGGGCGTACATTCCTGTTCCGCTCGCAAAACAAGCTAATCCTAAATAGAGATAATGATCTCCCGGAATAGCTAAAAGCCCCGCTCCCAAGATCAATAAAATATTGGACCAAAGCATGGCCCGCTTAAACCCAAAATAACTACTGAGATAGCCACCAAAAACAGGCAGCCCAAAAATCAAAGAGAAGAATGCGCCGAACAAGGCATAAGCCTGCTTACTCTCAAATCCGAGCTGATGAATCAAATACAAAACCAAAAGAGAAGTCACCAATCCAAAACTAATGCAAAAAAACGCCGCTGAGCTCGAAATGAACCAGAGGCCCGAAGGATGTTTTCGAGAAGTAAGCGCCATGAATAATTCTCCTTATTGGTATTCGTAAAAAAGTTAATTGCTTAGAGAATGAGAGATAAATGAATGAGAACGTTTGACCTGAGGATGCACTAAACAAAAAGTAAAAAATAGCCCCAAACTCAATATCGCCAGGCTCAGTCGGCGAATATAGATTTTATTTTCCATGCATGTTTTCTCCCCTGATTTCAACGGAGAGGAGGTATAGCAGGAAATTTTTAAATGGCCTGAAAAACTTCAAAAGACAAAGACCTAAAACTCGGCCTCTTAATAAAAGGTTAAAATAAAATCCATAAAGTGCCTAAGCTATAAAAGGCGAATAAGAAAGGGGATTTTCAAATGTCTGGATCAGAAGAAAAAATTATTCACGTCAAAATTACATTTCAGGTGAAAGACCTTATTCAAGACATGATGGCTCAAAATAATGCGAATGATGGAAATTCTTCCTTCGCTAGCGCGGACACCAGTTGTGATATTCCTCGTTACCTGGATACGTCCGAAATAAGCTACAGCGCTGGGGCTTCAGAAAATCCTTTGGCGTTTCTTCAAACACACTTCAATCCAACAAGTGACGGGAACATACACCTTGCCTTAAAAAATCTTTTGTCACAAAAAGGCTTCCCTCGTATGGCAGGGGCGCTGAACATCGCCGTGACCGCATTGAGCAATCAAGGTGGCGCTATGATGTACTCCCTCAGAGATGATCCGGACGCTCTTGAAAAATGGCAGATATCCCATGACAAACTCACCTATTCCTTTGATAAAAAACAACTCCTACACAAAGTTCAGGGACGTTCCTTTCAAGCTTTTGTGGTCGAGGTTAGCGCCGTGCTGGATGTTGAAAGTAATGGAAAGGGTAGCTGTGATATCAAGATTTCTTGTCCTCCTACCCTTACACAGGAATTACTCAGAGGCCTTACTTTATTGGACCCTCATCAAATTCGGACTAGCCTCGACTCCGAAATAGAGGGAACTCGACTGGGCTCTTATAAGCATGAACTTCAAGTTTTCACTTCAGACCCTATTAGCTTTCAACAACAAGCCACCCCTACAATTTCAGACCCTCTTAGCTTTCAACAACAAGCCACCCCTACAATTTCAGACCCTCTTAGCTTTCGACAACAAGCCCTCCTTAGCAGTTTCGGAGAAAACGCGCCTTCCAAACCCTGGACCTATGGAATATTCACAAGCTTATTCAATCCCATTGCCGGCATCAGTTTCTTCGTAAATTGGGCAGATAATTTCCTTCAACAAAAGCAAAAGGACACCAAAACCACATTGGGAGAATTTCTCTATTACCTGCCCCGCTTTCCTCTCTTTTTCTGGAAAGTTCTCTTCGAACCCCTCGGACAAATCACCCTTAAAATTGGGATGATCGATAGCTTCCTCAAAGGAAAGATTGGAATAGGCGCCTTGAAACTTCTTCCTACCTTGTTCGTTTCCGCTTTAATTTACGGTTCCGCTCTTTTAGCGCTGGGATTTGCTCCCGCAGCTGCCTTAGCAATCAAAGCCGCTCAAATCATGAAAATCAGCGGAAAAATCGCAAGCTTAGGGAAAATTTTTACCCTGCTTTGGGAACGAGGCTTGGGACTAATACTCCCTGGATTTTCAGCTCTATTTAGCCTGGGAAAAGGCATCTCACAGATCTTTCAAAAAAAATCTTCGCCTGAATCTTCGCCTGAATCCCCCCCTCCCACTGCGCCCGACACCCTTAACAGAACGCCAGCAGTTTCGCGACAGGCCTCTCAAATACAGTCTCCTCAAGCTTCTCCCATACATCAGACAAGTTCCAATCGAACCTTGGATATCGCCACCCCTTCTCCGACTCCAACAACTCAAGAAGGTACTTTTGTCATCTTTACCCCAGGCTCAAAACCTACCGAAAATTCCGCTGAAAACACTAGAACTCCAGATAATCCCTCCTTAAGCTCTGGGCCTTCATAAAGTGAAATTTAAAAATTTATCTAAAATTCAAACTTCAAAAATATAAGGAATTCAAAATGTCGACCACACCAGAACCCGCAACCCCAAACCCCTGGACTGAAACATTTAGTATCAAAGTTTTGAAATCAGATATTCTCAGTATTAAAGATCCAAAAATCCTTCAAAGAGAGAAAATCGGGATAACAAGCACCCCAGCACTAGGACTTTCCTCAGAACACGAAGGCTTAAGCGAGGGACTTGGACGCTTACTCTTACCCCAAACCTATTTTTTTTCCCCTTACGCTCAAAGAGTTCGAGCGAACAATCAACCTCAGGTGCAAGGCAACTCAACTTCCTACTTGAGTGTAGAAATTTACCCCAAAACGGGAGACCATAGCCTCAGAACGTCGTCCTCCTCAGAGCCCGAACCTGAATTGATCCTCAATGTCTGGAACGTCACCACAAAGAATGAAGACGATCAGGTCGAATTAAGCTTTTCGATTCAAACCTCAAATCCCAATTTTCCCGAACTCAATAAAGAAAGTTTTTTAAAAAGCGCTTTTTTACAAGAACCCGGGCATCATCCCTTAATTGGGCAAGACACCTTGAGGTTAAATGGCTTTTCGACGGAAGAAATTGATCAACTTATCATCGCTAGAAATTTATTGCATATAGCTCAACATGCTGAGGGAGAGGAGGGATCGGCTCCACACTATGGGATGTTGCAAGAAATTGAAAATTTTCTCGAAACAAAAAATCCTAACTCTCGATTAAGTCAATCGTTTTATAAAGATTCTTTAGTTAAGGCCTCCCTCTACAAATTTGATACCCAAGAACCTTTAATCACCCTAAAGAAATTAAAATCAACTAGGCTTTTTTCCGACTCAGAGATTCAAGCCTTTTATCTTTCAAAAAAGATCTCAAATAGGGATCGATTGACCGATTTAGACATCGAACAGATTCAATTAGCCAGAACTTTATATCCTAATGATCGCTTTGAACGTTTTAAGTTCGTTGAGAAACCTAGCCCTCTTCAAGTCGCCAGAGCTCGCGCTTTCGGGGAAAAATCTCTTTCCAGATCCCCTTTCACCTCTGTTCTGGCAGCGATTTTAAACCCGATTACTGGGCTCACATTTGTTCTGAATTATTTAGAAAAAGGATTAAATCTGTATCTGAATCCCCCTCAAATCGGTAACAAGTTCCTCTTTGGTCTTGCCTTTGCCGCCTATGTGGTCGTCAAGCCCCTTCAAGTTCTTTGGACCTTTCTAGCAGAACCCTTGGGACGCTTCACGATTTATACCGGAGAAACTTTGCTAGAAAACCTCAGGAAACGACATTTTTTTCTCGCCGCGTTGAGCCTTCTTGGAGCCGTCGTTTCTATTGGTCTTCCCTGGATCTCTATCGGACTTTCCGCAAGCTTTGGCCCTATAGTTTCTATCCTCCAAGCTGGCGCAAGACATTTGGGTCCGGTTGGACCTTGGATTCTCAAAGCGCTCTCCAAGATAGGCATCCATGCTGAACCGATGGTGAATCGCGTATTGGTGTCCGTAGGGGTTGGAGCCTCCAGTCTTTTTAAAAATATCTTGAGCCTGACTCTCAGCAAAGCTCAATCGCTGTTTTCAAAGTTATCCGAGAAAAAACCCATTAAAAATTTGGCAAGAGAAGAACTTTCTCGAGAAAACTCTCAAACCACAACCACTCAAGAAAGCTATATGAACTCCTTGGAAGAACTGGATATTACCAAGGAGAAGAAACTGGATATTGCCGAGGAGAAGGGACCGGATAATCCACAACCCACCGCTTTCCCAATCTCTATTCCGCTAAGCGCTGCAATACGCACCCCTGCACCCCCTCCTGTGCGAAATTCTCTAGGAGGAGAATCTGATGGTCTCACCAATACAGTCATACCTGACCCTGATTCATCGGATAACGAAGCAAATGGAAGCACCGCCTCTTCCAGAAGAGGCTCCGCTTACAGCACCGCAACACTCAGCCTGGAACAGACTTCTACTTCTTCTCACACACCAATGGCCGGGCAATCACCCACACACCCCCCTGAATCTCTGGAAGCTTAGGCAGAGTAACTGTGCATTTATCTCCTGAGATTCCGATAAATTGCAGGGTCTTCACATCCAAAGTAAGACCCGCTTCCACATAGCCCTGATCATCAGTTGTGTCATATTCCCCTTGGTTCTCAAGCAAGTAATTGGATAAGGGCTGATGCTGCGAGTTTTCAATTTGAGCAAAAAGCAAATACTGCGTCTTCAAGGCCCAAGAGAGATATTCCACATTCCCTTGGTAAAGTACGGCCTCTTTCGGATTTTGATCATATTTATAGATATCCGCGGTATTGGGCTGAATCGTAAATCGATGAATTGTGTAGGGAGCGACAAACACGGGGTGTGGCATATTCATCGAGAATTCGCCCAGCTGACTGTCATTGTCATAGAGTTCAAAAGTTCCGGGTTTAGGCGAGAAGACTTCTACTTCAACCCCTGTGGCATAGCCTTGGTTATAGCCCATGGCCCAATGTCCTCCGGCATAGGCAATCGTACTTTGCAGGTCTGCCGTATAGGTCGTGTTATTCGTTCCATAGCCTGGAGCAAAATCATTTTGAGTAAGAGCAGCGGTTCCATCAATCCAAGGATCCATCAGATTGCCTGAAAGACCGAGGGTTTGGGCATTTTTATCTCCAGAAGCATTCACGGAAATGGACGAGACTTGATTCACTTCCGGCGAGAAACTTCGCGTGAGAGAAACCCCCATGCCGGGGGTATAGTTTTGAGAACCATTAAAGGCCTGATCTTGATTCGATAAATCAATCACTGCCGAACCGTTCACATTCGGACTAAAGAAGGTGTAGGTTAAAGTCATCAAGCCCGTATCGTTTCCGGGTTGATGAGTCAAAGAGGCGCCTAAAAGCAGATCTCCTCCTTCGGATTCTCCTAAGGTCTTGGTGTAAGCAATGCTCTCGGAGGTTTGAATGTCCCCCATAAAATCTTTGTACCAAGTCCCCCCCAAGCTCAATTGCTGAGTCCCTTTAAAGAAACTGAGATCCGCTTGAAGCTGATCTTCATTCGTGGGAAGAGGATAAAAAGTTTCAGAGGATTGATTGATATCCGTCAGGCCATTTTCAAACACTTGTTTTGGCCACAATTTCATGGCCTGAAGATTCAGACTGGAAAAACTTCCGGTATAGGTCGTATTGAACATCGCCCCCACGTCTTTCTGACTGGAGAGCATCAGTCCCGGAGCAAGATCCAACTCATCTTCATACCAATGCAAAACTTCACTGAGATAGCTTCGATCCCCACTGGAAAGAAAACTTGAGGCCAAACCCAGGTCCTGAAAAAGTCTTCGCATATCGTAATAAGAGAAAACAGGGGCGGAAATAAATCCAGGGGTTGTGACGGTTTGATTCATTTGAATGCTATAACTCGTCCGTTGAAGTACCCCAAAAGCCAAATCAAAGTGGGGCTTTCCATAGGCCGGCAAAGCTTCTTGTTTGACATAAAACTGGGTTTGGCTTGAGACCTGCCCTGCTCGGGTAGTGATCGTAATCGTGACCTCATAGGCCCCTATCGGAAAATTCGTGGTGTCAATTTCCTGACGTCCCGCTGGCAGAGAAACGGCGGCCAGAATTTGTCCCTGTCGCTGAACCACCACCGTCGAGGGCATGGCCAGATACACCACTAAGGGCGTTCCCTGAATCTCCTGAGAAAGATTGGTAAACACTCCATAATTTCGCAGATCTACCCCGCCTAAACTCGGAGTATTAAAAAAGTCTCCCGTGTTTTCATTCACCATTCCCACCTGAGTCAAAATCCCGCCCTGGTAATGAGAAGCACTGAAGGTCTGAAGGTTAAATTGACTCGTTGAAACCCCATTAGAAGTACTTTGGGTATAGGCAAATCGATTGGTTAATTGGCTATTTCCTTCTCCGATAATGCTGGTATTCGTCCAAGTATCCCCTTTGAAGTTTTGTACTTGTGTCGCATTCAGTTCGTTCTGGCTCAGAAAGGAAAATCCAGCACTGGAATTCGGAAGTTCCCCCGGCCCTCGACGAATGAGGTCTAATTCTTTGGGATTAATAAACACATCAGCCCGATAGTTTTGAGCATCAAAAATCACTCCCGCGATCTTGGGAAAAAGCTGATGACAATTCCATCCCTGACTGAAAGGACAAAGTAAATTCGCATTTGCCGGTAATTTTTGAGACAAAGCTCGAAGAACTTCCTGACGTTTCTGTGGAAGAAGCCCGGGAATCTTCGCCACAATTTTTTGGGGATCTTCCAGAGTTAGGGAATCATTATCAAAATCTGCCATGGCATTGCTTAAAAAATCTCCTCCATAAAACACCGAGATATAGGTGTGCTGATGAGGATCTTTGGCCAGAAGTTCAAATCCGGGAGGAGGCCCTGGTTTAATCACAAAAACAGGTTTTGTCTCTGATTTTTCTGCGAAAGAATAGCCTTGCAGCAATAAAGCAAATATCAAACTTGTCGCAAGTTTTGAGATTTTCACCAGGGGTTCACCTGAAAAATTTTTTGGATTCTCTTTTATGATCGATAAAAACGCAATGAACCATAAGGTCTATTTATCGAACTTAATATTGACCTTTTTAAAAGGGATTGT
>Ga0206795_1018_pt1 | contig 35863 bp, 28 predicted proteins | sample Alteio_BWOrgCont_71_FD_152872 | JGI IMG/M metagenome (GOLD analysis project Ga0206795, IMG submission 152872) | Enriched cells from forest soil in Barre Woods Harvard Forest LTER site, Petersham, Massachusetts, United States -... | ecosystem: Environmental > Terrestrial > Soil > Temperate forest >... | reverse complement strand
CTCCTGCAGCAGACGGTAGCCGTCAGGTTGTGGACATTCTCATGCGCCGCCGCCAGAACAACCCCATCCTCACCGGCGAAGCGGGAGTCGGAAAGACTGCTGTGGTTGAGGGTTTTGCGCTGAGACTCAGCCAGGGCGATGTGCCGCCCTCTCTGCGCAATGTTCAGCTGCACAGTCTGGATCTTGCGCTGCTACAGGCTGGCGCAGGCGTCAAAGGCGAATTTGAGAACCGCTTGAAAGGACTCATCAACGAGGTCAAGTCCTCTCCGCATCCGATTATTCTTTTTATCGACGAAGCGCACACCATGATCGGAGCCGGCGGACAGGCGGGTCAGAATGACGCTGCTAACCTTCTCAAGCCGGCGCTGGCACGCGGCGAGTTGCGCACGATCGCTGCCACTACATGGTCCGAGTACAAGAAGTTTTTCGAAAAAGATGCCGCCCTCGCGCGGCGCTTCCAGGTGGTTAAGGTAGAAGAACCGAGTGAAGACCAGTGCGGCACCATGCTCCGTGGCATCATCGCCGCTCTCGAAAAGCATCACCAGCTGCGCATTCTTGACGAAGCCGTCACCTCGACAGTGAAACTTTCGCACCGCTATCTGGCCGGACGGCAGTTGCCCGATAAAGCTGTCAGTGTTCTCGATACCGCTTGTGCACGGCTCTCGCTTGGCCAGAATACAATTCCTCCCGCGGTAGAAGACGCGACCCGCCGCATCGACGACCTCAAGGTGCAGAAGCAGATTCTCGAACGGGAAACGGCTGTGGGCGAAGACCACGCCGAACGTCTCGCCTCGATCGAGGAACAGCTCGCCGCCACAGAAGCAAATCTAGCCAAACTGAACACACAGTGGGAGCAGGAAGTCAGCCTCGTCAAGCGCATCCGCGCCATGCGCGAAGCCCTCGAATCCGGTGCGGAAACCGTCAAGACGGAAGGCGATTCTCCCGAGCTCAAGCCATCCATAGAGGCCCTGCAGGCGCTCGAAGATGAGCTCGAGAAAGTCCAGGGTGAAAATCCACTGATGCACGTGTGTGTTGATGAACGCATCGTCGGCGAAGTTATCTCCGCGTGGACCGGCATTCCCCTGGGCAAGATGGTGAAGGATGAAATCGCCGCCGTGCTTGAATTGGACGGCCATCTGCGCAAGCGCGTCATCGGACAGGATCACGCGCTCGCCGCCATCGCGCAGCGCATCATCACCTCTCGGGCCCGTCTTGACGATCCCGGCAAGCCGGTCGGCGTCTTCATGCTGGTCGGGCCAAGCGGCGTGGGCAAAACAGAAACCGCGCTTGCGTTATCGGATCTCCTGTACGGCGGCGAGCGCAATCTGATCGCTATCAATATGTCGGAGTTTCAAGAAGCGCACACCGTCTCGACCCTCAAGGGCTCGCCTCCGGGATATGTAGGCTACGGCGAGGGCGGCGTGCTAACAGAAGCCGTGCGTCGCCGCCCATATTCTGTTGTCTTGCTGGATGAGGTCGAGAAGGCCCACCCTGATGTGCTGGAGCTGTTCTACCAGGTGTTTGACAAGGGCAATCTGGAAGATGGGGAAGGCCGCTCGATCGACTTCAAGAACACGATCATTATTCTTACCAGTAACGCAGCAACCGACACGCTGATGAAGCTCACGGCAGACAAGGAGACGATGCCGGACAGTGACGGCCTTGCGCTTGCCATCAAACCCGAATTGAACAAGATCTTCAAACCGGCATTTCTTGGGCGCATGATCATCGTTCCTTATTTCCCCGTGCGCGACGAAGCGCTCAAGCAGATCATCAAGCTGAAGATCGGTAAGATCCAACGGCGTCTGAATGAAACTCACAAAATCGCGCTGACCTATGACGATTCGGTGCTGGAGGAAGTAGCCAAGCGATGCACGGAAGTGGAGAGCGGCGCACGCAACGTCGACAACATCCTATCTAATACCATGCTGCCGGAGATTTCGCGTCAGGTGTTATTCCGCATGGCAGAAGAGACGCCTACTGAGCAAGTGCGGATTGGCGTGTCTTCTGAAGGCCTATTCACCTATGATTGGTAGTCCCTCGCGACTAGTCAGTCACCGACGGAAAATGCGAGGCAGTGAAACTATCGCGGCTGCGCATTCACAATAAGAAAGATTCGGCAGGCCAGTATGGGCGCATTTGGACAAACCGATCGGCTCCTCAACTTCACCAGTCCTCTGGGCAAGGACGTTCTTCTGCCAGAACATTTGGCAGGCTTCGAAGGCATCTCGGAGCTCTTTCTCTACCACGTAGATCTTCTGGCTACCACCGAAACCACGATCGACCCCAAGACCATCGTGGGTCAGAAGGTGAGTGTTGGCATTCAGGCCAATGACTCAGGCACGCAGCGTTACATTAACGGCTTTGTTTCGAGCTTTGAAATGTGCGGCGGCGACCAAGAATTCAACAATTATCGTGTCTATATCGTTCCCAATATCTGGGTACTTACGCTCAACAAGAACACGCGGGTTTTCCAGAATCAGACCGTTACTGATGTCATTAAGGCAGTCCTGAGCACTTACAAGATAAGCCCTGCGATTGAAACATCTAATACTTACACTCCGATGGAGTACTGCACGCAATACCGCGAAACGGACTTCGATTTCATTTCGCGGCTGATGGAGCAGCATGGAATCCTGTATTACTTCAAGCACACTCAGGACGATCACACCTTTACCTTGCAGGACACGTCCAGTAAGTTGAGCGCATGCGCGATTCAAAGCTCATTCCGCTATGCGCCGCAGCCGGGAGATTCGGAGGGGTTCTACGATTTTGTTATCAAGAAGTTCACTTCGAAATCGACCCTGGTAACCGGCAACCATAGCATCTGGGACTACAGCTTTATCAAGTACAAAACTGTACCGGATGCCGGAACGAAAGCCGCAACTAAAGGTCCGCTGGGAGTGAACAGCAACGAAGAGTACGACTATGCCGACAGCGCGGCGGCTTATCTGAAGAAAGAAGGATCAGATCCGAAAATCAGCGATCTCGCATCGTTCTTCATGAACATTCGCCGGGACAGCACCGATGCCGGGACCGTGATAGCCGAAGGCGAGTCGAACACCATCACACTGCAAACTGGCTACAGCTTCGAACTTACAAATTATTCGCAATCCAGCCTAAATACGAAATATCTTGTAACCCGGGTAGAACACAACGTGCACCAGATGCCGTCCTACCGGGCACGAACGACGAAGACTCCACAAGCGCCCTACGCCAACAGGTTCACGGCGATTCCTTTTGCCATCCCCTACCGCCCGTCAATCAAGACCGTCAAGCCCGTCGTAAACGGAATGCACACGGGCAAGGTCGTCGTGAATTCCGGCGAAGACTCCTTCATGGACAAGTTCGGCCGTGTCAACGTGCAGTTCTGGTGGGATCGCCAGCGCAAGCCCAATACTCCCGACAACACTCTGCTGCGCGTCGCGCAGTCGTGGGCGGGCAAGGGATGGGGCACGTATTTCTGGCCGCGTGTCGACGACGAAGTCCTCATCGATTTCATCGAAGGCGATCCCGATCAGCCTATCGTAGTGGGTTCCGTCTACAACGGCGTCAACCTGCCTAAGTACGATCCAGCTGGTCAATACACACTCTCCGGCATCCTCACGCGCAGTTCGAAAAACGGAGGCGCTGACAACGCCAACGAGCTCCGCTTTGAAGACCTGAAGGGCAAAGAGCAGATCTACATGAACGCCGAGCGTGATTATGATATGCACGTCGAGCACGACCACCATACGCTCATCGGCAATGAACAGCACGAAAAGATCACCTCGAATCACTTTATGGAAGTCGATGGTGACGCTCATCTGCTCGTCAAAGGAAAGCAAACAGAAGAAATTGACAGTGATGTCAACCAGACTCTGAAGGGCAACCAGATAGTCAAGATCTCTGCGGACCAGCAGGAAGACATCGGCGGCAACGTCATGCTGAAGGTCGGCGCGAATTCGAACGTAAGTGTTGGCGCTAACCACGCCGAAAACGTTGGCGCGATGTATTCACTCAACGTCGGCGCGAATGAAGACCATAAGATCGGGGCAATCTACAACATTGATGCCGGCGCGATGATCAACATAAAAGCCGGGGCCACGATAGCCATCGACGCACCTATGGGCGTGAGCCTGAGTTGCAGCGGCAATTTTGTCTTCATCAGCCCCGCAGGCGTAATGATTCAGGGCCTTCTGGTTAACATCAACAGCGGTGGTACATCTTTGCCGGCCAATTCGGCCAGCCCGCAGTCTCCGCAAGCACCCAATGCGCCAGGTGCTCCTACGGCTCCGCAGTTCCCGGGCGACAAGCCACCGTCGCAGGCCGCGACGAGTCAGGCAGGCGCAGCTCCGACATCGCCAAATATCGTCTCTGGAAGTGCGCCGCCATCGCCACCCGGCGCGGCCGCTCCGCCCGCCGCTCAGGACGCAGTCGCCGGTGCCGCAAACGAGGCGCAGCAGGCAGCCGCTGCAGCGCAACAGGTCGCAAACGAGGCGCAGCAGGCTGCTCAGGCAGCGCAGCAGGCCGCTCAGGCAGCGCAGCAGCAGGCTCAACAGGCAGTCCAGCAGGTCACACAGCAGGCTCGGCAGACTTATCAGCAGGCGGCGCAGGCTGTCCAACAGGCCCAGCAGGCCGTCAGCCAAGCTGCGGCGCAAGGCCAGCAAGCCGCCCAGCAGGCGCTTAATCAGGCTCAACAGCAGGCTCAGCAAGCCGCTCAACAGGCCGCGCAAGCCGTGCAACAGGCCCAACAACAGGCCCAGCAGGTAGAGCAGCAGGCTCAGCAGGCCGCTCAACAAGCGCAGCAACAAGCCCAGCAGGCAGAGCAGCAAGCGCAACAGGCTGCGCAGGCGGCAGAGAAGCAGGGACAGCAGGCGGTTCAGCAGGCCCAGCAACAAGCTCAGCAGGCGGCGCAACAAGCGCAACAGGCTGCAAAGCAGGCCCAGCAACAGGCTCAACAGGCTGCACAGCAGGTGCAGCAGGCAGCCAAGGGAGCGCAACAGCAGGCCCAACAGGCAGCCCAACAGGCGCAGCAGTCAGCCCAGCAGGCCATCGGCCAAGCAACGAAAGGGTTCTAACCAGCCATGGGAATGCCTGCCGCCACCATCACCAGCATGACTGCCCACGGCGGCGTGGTCGTGGTGGGATTTCCTCAGGTCCTGATCGGTTTCATGCCTGCCTCGCGCATCGGCGACATGCACGTCTGCCCCATGGTTACTGGCGTAGTCCCTCACGTTGGCGGCCCGTTCATACTAGGTTCGCCGACCGTCCTTACGGGCTTCATGCCGCAGTCACGCGTCACCGACACGCTTGTTTGCGTCGGGCCGCCAGACATCTGTGTCATGGGGGTCATGACCGTCCTGGTCGGGATGGCCGGAGCCGGCGGCGCTGCCGGAGCCGCGGCAGGTGTCGCGGCCATGGGAGTGCCCGTTCCAATGGTTGCTTCCTCAGCGCCGGCCGGTACCCCGCAAGCCGCCATGCAGTATGACGGCACCATCAACACCTCCACGCAAGCCAGCAGTCTTCCTCCCATTCCGCTCACCCAGAAAGGATGGCCCGATCTCTCCCCGGAAAATACTGCTACGTTCCAAAGTGTGCAGCCCGTCACGCTGCCCCAAGGCACACAGCTTTTCGCCGCTGCGAATTCGCAAAGCAGCGCCACGCCGAGCTTCTGGTCGACCGTTCCGCCGCAGATCACCGATCCATCGAAGGATCTGATGAAGGTTCTCACGGTGACCGATCCGGCCGGTATGAAAGCGTGGGCTGGTCAAGCGGCTTCGCAGGCCACGCAGTATGCCTCGCAGGCACAGCAGATCATGCAGCAGGCGGCAAGCCAGGCTCAACATCAGGCGGAACAGACTGCGGCACAGGCGAACCAGGCCTTTGATCAGGCACAACAGCAGGCCCAGCAGCAGGTTCAGGCTGCGCAGGCCGCTGTGCAGCAGGCGCAGCAGCAGCTCGATCAGGCAACCGCAGCAGGAAAGGCGGCCGCCCAGCAGGCCCTGAACCAGGCGCAGCAGCAGGCACAGCAAGTTGAGCAACAGGCGCAACAAACTGTCCAGCAGGCTCAGAAGCAGGCACAGCAGGCGGCACAGCAGGCGGCACAACAGGCGCAGCAGACCATGCAGCAGGCCCAACAGCAGGCAAAACAAGCCCAGCAACAGGCGGAACAGGCTGCGGTACAGGCACAAAAAGCGGCGGGTCAGGCCGGGCAACAGGCGACACAGGTTTGCACCTCAGCCACATCTGCCGCAAGTCAGGCGATTCAAAACTTTGCCGCGCCGAAAGCGGGTTGAGCCAATAGGGCTTTGCAATGACGGGAGCAGAAATCATTCCCCAGGTAGTTCCGCAACCGTCAGCCGACCGCTACGTCGCGGTGCTGGCGGAGCTGATCTCCTTGGCACGTAAAGCCGTCGAGGCCAGCGATTCTCCCCAAGCGGAGGCTTGGCGGCAAAAGCTGCTGCCTCTTTTGGAGACCCGTCTGTTCGCCGCGAAGACCGCAATGGCCCACCTAGCCATCGGCGATGAAAACCCGCTCATAGCTCACGCCCTGCATTCCCGTTTTCTGGCTCGCGATATGGACGGATACCTGCTCGATTTTGCCGGGGAGGAGTTTGCAGTCCAGTTGAAGGAGAAACAGCAGCTTGTGGTGTACGCAGCATGGCAGGTCTGCCAATCCGCAGGAGCAGTATAGAGAGCTTTCGCCAGCATCCTCAAATAAGTGTCAGTCAATGAACGTCGAACTATGAGTATCGATCCGGGACAAACCGCCAGCTACTCCACTGCCGCTCGCATCGGCCGCTGGATCATTCCGGCCATTCCCTTTGGGTGGACCTGGATCCCTGATTTCGGCATCCAGAAGGGCGGAGAAAATGTAACCCCAAGCAATGTATATCTACAGGAAGATGAGCTGCTTGCCGGCGATCAGCTTGTCCTTTACATTCATGCCCAGATCGCCATCATGAAACGCACCTTCAAGGACCCGGTCATCGCGGGACCAGTGCCGTCCCAGTTTCGTGGTGCCGAGGACAGCTCAATGCTCATGCTTAAACACCAGCCGATGAATCAAATGTCCGTTTTTCAGGTGCAGCATTACATGCGCAACGATAGATGGATCGGCGTTGTCACGCTCACCACCCTCGAATCGGAATTACTGAAGGTCAGACCCGACTTCGAACAATTCCTCAAGCTCCTGCGCATCGCCCCTCCGCCTGAGCCGGCCCCGACAGCTTCCATCGCGTCTCCGTACCGGGGGCGCTGACCATATCCAGGTTCCATCGCGCGATAAAATCAGGAGATATCTCCGCGACCACGAAGGGGCTTGGATTCTTGATGGCGATAGCGCACACCGGCGAAGCTCAGCAGCTGAAGCAAAAGATCGAATCGAGAACGGCCCGCATTGGAGTCATCGGCATGGGTTATGTCGGCTTACCGCTTGCTCTACTCTTCAGCGATCAGCGTTTCCGCGTCACCGGCTTCGACATCGATCCCAATAAAGTAGCCACTCTGAATAGCGGAGGATCCTATATCGTGCGCATCCCGGCGGCCGAGATCCAGTCCGCGCAGCAAAGAGGCTTTTCCGCAACATCCAACTACGCCGACATCGCCCAAATGGATGTAATCGCCATCTGCGTACCGACTCCGCTCAGCGAATTTCACGAGCCCGACCTCAGCTACATCCGCGAAACGGCAAAGGCCATCGCGCGGTACCTCCGGGAAGGCCAGTTGATTGTTCTCGAGAGCACCACTTATCCCGGAACCACCGAAGAAGTGCTCATTCCCATCCTTGAAGAGAATCCTTCGGGTCTGAAGGTTGCGCCGGACATTGAAGTAAAGGGATTCTACGTGGCCTTCTCGCCCGAGCGAGAAGATCCCGGCAACGACACCGTCGCCCGTCGCGACATCCCGAAGGTTATCGGTGGCCTTGGCCCGGTTGCTCTCGACCTGGCATCGGCTGTTTACTCTACCATCTTCGACCGCACCATTCCGGTCTCTACACCGGCTGCAGCTGAGATGACAAAGCTTCTAGAGAACATCTATCGCTGCGTCAATATTGCTCTCGTCAACGAACTCAAGCAGCTCTGCCAGCGCATGGGTATTGATATCTTTGAGGTTATCGACGCCGCCAAAACTAAGCCCTTTGGCTTCCAGGCTTTTTATCCAGGACCCGGTCTCGGCGGTCACTGCATTCCCATCGATCCCTTCTACCTTTCATGGAAGGCGAAGCAGTTCGACTTCCGCACCAGATTTATTGAGCTCGCCGGTGAAGTAAACCTCGCGATGCCGTATTACGTCATTGAGCAGACCGCCGCCGCGCTCAACGAACATGGCAAGCCGCTCAAAGATTCGCGCATCCTCGTGCTCGGCATGTCCTATAAGAAAGACGTCGACGATTTGCGCGAGTCCCCCTCACTCACTATCATCGAGTTGCTTCGCAAGCGTGGAGCCATCGTTTCCTACAACGACCCGTACTTTCCCTACGTGGGCCGCGGCCGCCACTACCACCTCGACATGCATTGCACGCCGCTCGATGATCCCGGGCAGTACGACTGCGTCCTCATCGTCACCGATCACTCAGACTACGACTACCCCCGTATCGTCCGGGAGTCAAAGCTGGTAGTGGACACACGCAACGCGACCAAGGGCATTCAGTCGGAAAAAGTCGTCCGCTGCTGACCGGGAACCGATACCAATGCATCCGCGCTTCTGATAGAAAGGTACTCATGCTTCGCCCAACCCGCCTTTCCCTCGCCAGCCTTAATCTGGCGTCCGCCGTGCTATGCCTGCTCGTATCCACAGGAGCCTCTGCCACCACTCCAGGTGAAACCCCTTTGCATGATGGATGGAATCTGCAATCCGCATGCAAGTTGCAGGCGGATGGCGCCACGATCTCTTCTCCATCGTTTCACCCGCAGGGCTGGTATGCAGTCTCAGTGCCGTCCACCGTGCTCGCCGCGCAGGTTGCAGCCGGAGAAATCAAGCAGCCATACTACGCGATTAACCTCCGCAAGATTCCCGGTGCAAACTATCCCATCGGCCAGAATTTCTCGAATCTGCCCATGCCCGAAGACAGTCCCTACCGCTGCGGCTGGTGGTATCGCAAGACTTTTGTCGTTCCCGCAACGGAGCATGGAAAGACGCTCTCGTTGCGATTTGGAGGCATCAACTACCGCGCGAATCTCTGGGTCAACGGCCGACAGATCGCCGACGACAAGCAGATTGCCGGAGCCTATCGAACCTACGACTTCGACGTCACCCGCGATCTGATTCCCGGCAAGGAAAATACCATCGCCGTCGAGACCTTCGCGCCAACCGAAACTGACCTTGGCATCAACTGGGTCGACTGGAACCCCTGTCCTCCCGATAAGGACATGGGTCTGTGGGGCCCCGTCGATCTCATTGCCAGCGGCGCGGTATCCGTCCGTTCGCCGCTCGCCGCAACGCACTTTCCCGACGCGTCTCTCAAAGAGGCCGACCTTACCGTCTATGGTGAGCTGCATAACGCATCCGATCGTTCCATCCACGGGATCGTAACCGGCACGGTTGCAGGAATCCGCATCGAGCAACCAATCGATCTGACCCCGCACGAAGACATAACCGTCGCCTTCTCGCCCGAGCAGTTTCCGCAACTGCGCCTGCGCAATCCGCGCATCTGGTGGCCATACCAGATGGGTCACCCCAATCTCGAAACGCTTACGCTCAGCTTCACCGAAGGCGGACACGCCTCCGACGAGCAATCCGTCAGCTTCGGCATCCGTGAAATCACCTCCGAGCTCACTGACAAGGGCTTCCGCCTCTTCCGCATCAACGGCAAGCCGATCCTCATCCGCGGCGCAGGCTGGTCGCAGGACATGCTGCTCCGCCAGGACCCGCAAAAGCTTCGCGATGAGTTAACCATGGTCCGCGACATGCACCTCAATGCCATCCGCCTCGAGGGCAAGTTGGAGACCGACGAATTCTTCCATTTAGCTGACGAGCAGGGAATCCTCGTCATGCTCGGCTGGTGCTGCTGCGATCACTGGGAGCACTGGGATAAGTGGCAGCCGGGAACCCTCGACATCGCAACCGCATCTCTTCGCTCGCAGCTGCTGCGTATACGCAACCACCCGAGCCTGCTCGTCTGGCTCAACGGCAGCGACAATCCGCCTCCGGCGAACGTAGAAAGCGCCTATCTCGCCGTCGAATCAGCTACTCATTGGCCGAACCCGATCCTGTCTTCAGCCTCCGCGACACCCACCACGGTCACCGGCAAGAGCGGCGTCAAGATGACCGGTCCCTACGATTACGTTGCGCCTTCTTATTGGTTGGTCGACACGAATCGATATGGCGGCGCCTATGGCTTCAATACGGAAACCAGCCCCGGCCCCGCAATTCCGACGCTGAGCAGCATCAAAAAATTCATCCCCGCTAACGAACTCTGGCCTCCCAACGCCACCTGGAGCTTCCACTACGGCGGCGGCGAATTCAAAGAGCTGGCCGTCTTTGACGATGCGATGAAATCCGCCTACGGTCCAGCAAAAGATGCTGCAGACTACATCCGCACCGCGCAGACCATGAGCTATGACACCGAACGCGCAATGTTCGAGGCATACAGCCGGAACAAGTACACTTCGACCGGAGTCATCCAGTGGATGCTCAACAACGCATGGCCGTCGATGATCTGGCACCTCTACGATTACTACCTGGACACCGGCGGCGGATACTTCGGAGCCAAAAAAGCCTGCGAACCTCTCCACGTTCAGTTCTCCTACGACGACCGCAGCGTCTACGTGGTGAACAGCACCTATCAGCTGTCGCCGCACTTAGTAGTCTCCGCTCGCGCGTACGACGGCAACTTCAAAGAACTATTCGCGAAGCAGAACAACCTCGATATCCCAGCCGACACCTCGACCAGAGTGCTCACCATCCCCGATTCTGTCTTCGCCACAAACTCTCCCATCACTTTCGTTCAGCTCACCCTGAAAAACGATGCAGGCCAGGTTGTGAGTCGCAACTTTTATTGGGTACCCACAAAGCTCACCACCTGGAACTGGCCGAAGACGGACTACACCCACACTCCCGCCCTTGAGCATGAAGACATGAAGGCTCTGCGCTCGTTGCCCCAGGCCCACATTGAGGCTGAAGCCCGAATGCTCCCATCTTCGGGCTCCCAGACCGTTCAGGTGCATCTACATAACCCGTCGAAGGCTCTGGCCTTCCAGGTCTCCGTCGCCGCCACATCGGCAGACGGAGAAAACATCGTGCCTGTGTTGTGGTCCGACAACTACATCGAGTTGACGCCGGATGAATCTGTAACTCTCACAGCTACATTGCCGCCGCATTCTGCGGAAAGACCAACGGTCGCCATCTCCGGATGGAATATCGCGCCCATCACCCTGCACCCGGCCGGTGCAACTCAAACAACAGTCGCCGCTCTGCCCTAAACTCACACTGCCATCGCAGCAGCTATCCAGCCGGTAGAACCGCGGGAAGAATCAGGAAGAGACAATGAAATTCAAGCAAGCATCCTGGGCGGCCTTAATTGCTGGTGCAGTCAGCCTTACCGGAGTCCTCTCAACACAAGTGGCGATCACCTAGCAGCCCGAGGAAGTCACCGTAAAGACGGCAACCGATTACGCTTCATCTCACCGTCTGCGGGTCGACATCCATCGAACTCCGTATCTATCGCGGAGCCGATGGCCAATTCGATCTTTATGAAGACCAGGGCGACAGATATAACCACGAGAAGGGCGGGCACTCTCTCATCCCCATCGACTGGACGAATCCGCGCAGAGCCCCACCATCGGCGCGCCGGCAGCTATCCCAGCAGGGCGCAAGTTCAACGTTGTCTTTGTAGAAGAAAACCACGGAGCGGGCAGGGAAGTAGCCGCCACTGCTGACCAGTCCATCGATTACAACGGATCCGCCGTGACCGTTCAGGCCAAATAGGCCGAATCACGGCTTCATCGTCGCATCCCGAAGAAATTCGAAATTTCCGGACGGCGACGTATGCACGTTTCCCAACCGCCTACTATGAATCACGATCGTGTCCAGATACCACAGGTTGATCGACGGCAAATCTCGCGCCGCAATCTGTTGCACCTTTGCATAATCTTCTCGCTGGCGCGCCTGATCGCTTGTTGCCGCAGCATCGTCCAGCAGCGCATCCAGAGCGGGATTGGCATAAAATCCCCGGTTACTCCCATGCGGTGGAAAACTTGCCTGCGAGTAGGCGTAGTGAAAGATGTCCGGCTGCTCATTGCCGCCGATCCATCGCGAGGGAGCCATCTGAAAAGCCCCCTTCGTCAGGTCCGAATAAAACGTCGCAAACTCATAGCTGCGTAGATCGAGAGCAATCCCGATTTGCGCCAGTTGCTGTTGCACAATCACTGACAGCAACCGCACCGTCTCATCGGTAGAAGTTTTCATCCCCAGGTGGAACCGTATCCCTTCGGCGCCGCGCTGATATCCCGCCGCATCCAGCAAAGTATTCGCCTTTGCCGGATCGTAGGCGTGCTTATCTGTATCGCCGCTCCACGCCCAATGCTGCGGCGGCAAAAGACTCTCCGCCAGGCGCGCCTGATCTCGATAGAGGGAATGAATAATCGATGGCCGATTGATAGCCTGCGCAATTGCTTGCCGCACGCGTGCGTCTTTTAAGACCGGATCGCGGAGGTTGAAAACGATGTAGTTCAGTCTCGTGCCCGGACCGTCCTCTATAACCAGGCTCGAATTCTTTTTCAATGCGTAGATCATGTCAGGAGTCAGCGCATTGACGGCCACATCCGCCGACCCTTTCTGGAGCTCCAGTGCCTGCGTCGTCGCGTCCGGCACTACAGCGAACCGAATGCGCTCGATGTGAGGCATCGCTCCCCAGTAGCTCGCAGCCCGCTCCAGCACGACCTCCTTATCCATCTCCTGGCTCACAAGACGATAAGGCCCGCTGCCAATGGGATGACGCCAGAACTCGCGCGGGCTGCCATACGGCACAACGCCAAACGCTCCGTCGCACAAGTTCCACAAGAGCGCAGGGTCTGCCCTCTTCATGTGAATCACGGTCGTCTGCGGATCGGCTGCTTCGACGCTTGCAATATTTCGGTAAGCGCCGGACTTGATGGTGACAACCGTCCCATCCAGAATCGAATCGAGCGTCCACTTCACATCCCGTGAAGTCAGAGGCCGTCCGTCCTGAAATTGCACTCCTTTATGCAGATGGAAGATGAGTGTCGTCGGATCAGGCGCTTCCCACCGCTCTGCCAGCCAGGGATCAAGTCCGAAGTGTTCGTTGCGTCGCACCAGCGAATCGAAGATCAGCGGATCGATGTGCTCCGACTGTGCATCCGTCCCGATTCGCGGATCCAGATTCGTAGGACTGCTCTCGATCAACATCGTCACCGTCTTCGGATCAGCCTTCCGCCCACAACCGGCCGGCATTCCAAGAAGAATTGCGACCGCGACAGCAACTATTCTTGGGTGCCCCATCTTTGCGCCTGCTGTTGGGGCAAAGATGGGAGACAATGACCCTTTCAGCACAGCCCTATCCATAACAAATCTCACCCAGAACCACAGACCTCTTTGCCCCAGTCGCAGCCGGAATGTTCCCCGGTTGTCCATGCCAGGTCTGCCAGGCAAGCAGAGCAAAGGCGGCGGCCTCTTTCGCCTGCGAGGGAAGCCCGACTGCATCGCTCATAACCACCTTGCAACCCAACGGTTCCAACCGCTGCCGCAGCATATTTATTAGCGTTGCATTGCGCGTGCCGCCGCCAGAGAGGATGTAATCAACCGCCGTACCTTTTGTCAGCGGCCTCACAAATTTGTCGAATGCCCGCGCGATGCTCTCAGCCGTGAGTGCGGTCGCCGTCATCACCGTATCTTCCTGACCACCTCCAGCCTTCTCGCACGCCCTCACAAACTCCGTCACAAATGCACCGCCGAACTGCTCCCGCCCTGCCGATTTCGGAGGCCGTTGGCCAAAGTACGCCTCTTGCAGCACAGCTTTCACCACTCCATCCAGCACGTGTCCTCGTGCCGCCACGGATCCACCGCGGTCATATTTTTTCTGGAAAAACCGCTCCATCAGCGCATCCATCACCATATTTCCAGGGCCAGTATCGAACGCGATCAGATCAGCCGCCGTGCCTCCGGCCGGAATCACTGTCAAATTTCCAATCCCACCAATGTTCTGCAGCACCCGTGTACGCCCGGTATGCGCAAAGAGTACAAAATCGAGCAACGGCACCAGCGGCGCCCCTTGACCGCCCACGGCCATATCCGCGGGCCGAAAATTCGACACCACGGGAACCCGCAGCTCTGCTGCAATCAAAGCGGGCTCGCCGAGCTGCCACGTACAGGCCACCTGTCTTCCCGCATAGGCCGCAGCCTTCCCCTGGTGATACGCCGTCTGCCCGTGGCACCCCACTAGGTCCAGCTTCACCGGATGCTTCGCCACCGCTGCCCGCACCGCTTCGGCATAAGCCATACCCAGCCGCCAATTCAACTGTGCCAACTCGGCGGTTGAAGTCTCCTTCGCATCCATGGCCGCAAGCACGGCGCTCCGCAAGGCAGCCGGATAGCTCACCGCATGATGTCCCAACAGCTTAATCTGACGTTTTCCAGACGCAGACGTGATCTTCACCAATGCGACATCTACCCCATCTGCCGAGGTCCCGCTCATCACGCCGGCCACAATCATGGCTCGCCCGTTGCCAGACTTCATGCCAGCACATCCTCGGCAAATTTCTTCACGTTGGACCGCAGCTTCTCAATCTGTGCGGCAGATGCGATGCGCGGCATCGCCGCATCCAGGTACCGGTGCTTGTGCTCAACCACGCGCAGCGCAGCCGTCTCCACGCGCCGTCGAAACGCCGCCGAGCCTTCGGCTTCCGCCAACAATGCCCCATACGCCCGAAGAACCAGCGCGGGATCCTTGCAGATCTCAATGACATCCGTTCCCGCGAGTACCGCTTTCACCACCGCCTCTTCCATAGACGCCTGCGTCAGGATGCCGCCCATCTCCATATCATCCGATACCACCAGCCCCGTAAAGCCGACTCGCTTCTTCAGCACCGTCGTAATCCAGAACCGAGAAATCGAAGTAGGCGTCTTGTTCTTTACCAGCGGATATGCCGCATGAGCCACCATCATCATCGGCAGTTTCGGCTCCAGTGCGCGAAACACCGCCAAATCCTGCTTCCAAAGTTCTTTCCAGCTTCGCTCGATAAGCGGCAAGGCCCCGTGCGAATCCAGTGTTCCTCCTCCGAGCCCTGGAAAATGCTTGCCGCAACCCAGCACGCCTTCCGCTTTCAGACCCTCGGCAAAGGCCAGTGCATATTCCGCAACATCATTGGGATCAGCAGAAACAACGCGCGTCCGCATCACAGCCGCTGACGCCGGCAACCCAAGATCCAGCACGGGAGCAAACGTCGTATTGAACCCGACCGTCTTCGCCTCTTGCCCGATCAGCCGTCCATGCTTCACAAAGTTCGCGCGCTTCCCCGTTGCAAACACCGCCGCCGCCGAAGGCATGGGAGCAATCAGATCGCGCAGCCGGTCGACCAGCCCACCCTCCACGTCTACACACCGAAACAGCGGCGCTCCCGCAATCTCCGTTGCCTCGCGCAGCAGGTTGCTCACCTGGGCAGCTTGCTCAATATTGCGACGGAATAGAATTACGCCGCCCGGCCGTACCAGCTTCAACCACGCGCGCTCGAGCCCCGTCAGATCCACGCCCTCGACGCCCGCGATAATCAACTGCCCGACCTGTTGTCGAAGATTCACGCCTTGCCGCTCCCCGTCTTTATTTCCGTCTTCAACTCTTCCAGCAGGTTCAGCGCCTGCAGAGGCGTCAGCGAATTGATATCCATCTCCTCCAGCCGGTCCAGAATTCTCTGCGACAGCGGTGTGAACATCGTCATCTGCAGCGGAGCCTCTGTTTCCACCGCCACATTATGCCGTTCTGAGCGCTCATGCAGCTTCAGCACCTGCCGCGCCCGCTGAATCACCTGCGGAGGCAGGCCCGCCAGCCGCGCCACATCAATGCCATAGCTCTTGTTCGCCGACCCATCTTCAATCGCGTGAAGAAAGACAATCCCCTGCGGAGACTCCTTCACTGCTACTCGCAGATTCTTCAGCTTTGCCAGCTGCTCGGCGAGAATCGTCAGTTCGTGATAGTGCGTCGCAAACAGTGTCCGCGCGCCTACATGGGCATGCAGATATTCTACCGTCGCCCACGCCAGCGCCAGCCCGTCGAACGTCGACGTGCCACGACCCATCTCATCCAGCAAAATTAAGGAGTGCGCCGTCGCCGTATTCAGGATCGTCGCCGTCTCCATCATCTCCACCATGAACGTCGACCGTCCACGCGCCACATTGTCGCTTGCGCCAATGCGCGTGTAGACACGATCCACAATGCCGTAGCGCATCCGCTCCGCCGGAACAAAGCTCCCCATCTGTGCCATGATCGCCAGCAGCGCAGCCTGTCTCAGATACGTCGACTTGCCGCCCATGTTCGGTCCAGTTAGCAGCAGTAGGTTTGGCCCGTCCGTGTCGAGATAGAGATCGTTCGGCACAAACCGCCCTTCGCCAGCCTCCTCCATCAATCGTTCGATCACCGGATGCCGTCCCGATTTGACTTCCAGCACGGTCGAGTCTTCCAGCAGCGGTCTGGTGTAATTACGTAGCGATGCAAGATAAGCGAAGCTCGCAATCAGGTCGATTTCGGCGACCACCGTGCTCGTTTTCCGGATACGCCCCGCATTCTCCATCAACTGCCGCCGGAGCTCGCCGAAGAGGCGCTTCTCAATCTCCACAGACCGCTCGTGTGCGGTCAGCACCTTCACTTCGTAGTCCTTCAGCTCTGGAGTCGTGAAGCGTTCGGCATTCACCAGCGTCTGTTTGCGTTCGTAATCCGCCGGGACATTTTTTCCGAGATTCGACTTCGTGATCTCGATGTAATATCCAAACACCGAGTTGAACCTGACCTTCAGCGACTGAATCCCCGTCCGCTGCCGTTCGCGATCTTCAATTGCCGCGATCGATGACCGCCCGCTGTGGCTGATGGCCCTCAGCTCATCCAGCTCCGCATCCACGCCTCGCGCAATCACTCCGCCTTCCGCCAGCGATACAGGAGGCTCGGCGACCAGCGTCTTCGTAATCGTTGCGCACAAATCCCCAAGGACATCCAGCCGCCCATGTGCGTCTTGCCAGAATTTGCTCTTTGCTTCTGCGAAGCTCTTCTTCAATTCAGGCAGATGCTTGAGCGACGCCGCCAGCGCCAGCACATCCCTCGGTCCCGCGCTATCGAGCGATATGCGCGCCAGCAACCGCTCCAGGTCCAGGATCCCGCTCAAGCTTCGCCGGATATGCTCGCGCATGATTAAGCCTTGCTTTGCCTCGCCGACGGCTTCGTAGCGCTCCTCAATTGCGCTCGTATCCAGCAGCGGCCGCAGCATCGAAGCCCTGAGAAACCGCTTGCCCATCGGAGTCATTGGGCAATCGAGCGTCTTGAATAGCGTCGCGTCAGTTCCCGCATCGTGAAAAATCGGGTCCAGCAACTCCAGATTGCGCACCGTGACCTGGTCCAGATGCATGTGCTGGCTTCGTTCGTAGTACCGGATCGTATCCACGTGTCCGGCGTCGTTCTGCTGTGTCTGCCGCACGTAGTGCACAATTACGCCCGCCGCTATCGCCGCGGCGCCATGCTGCGCGAATCCAAATCCTTCCAGCGAAGTTGTCCCCATCTGCCGCTCGAGCAACGGCACCGCATAATCCCGCGCGAAGGCCCAATCTTCGACCACTGTCCGCGTCTTCACCCGCTCGCACGCCGCCGCCAGTTCTCGGCTCTCATTCATCAACGGATTCGCCGCGGCCGCCAGCACCTCGCTCGGTCCAAGCTTCGCGAGTTCGTCCGCGCATTGGCTCAGCGCATTAGCGCCCGAAAATTCCGTCGCGCGAAAGTCCCCCGTCGAAAGGTCCAGATACGCGAGTCCCACCGCGTGCTCCTTGACATACAGAGCAGCCAGATAATTGTTTTCGCTCGACCCCAGCGCCGGATCCATCGCCGTCCCCGGCGTCAGCACGCGCGTTACCTCGCGCCTCACAATCTTCTTGGCGAGCCTGGGATCTTCCATCTGATCGCACATCGCGATCCGGTATCCCTTGCGCAGCAGCCGGGCCACGTAGCCTTCCGCCGCGTGATACGGGACGCCGCACATCGGGATGGCGCGTTCCTTATCGCGAGCCGTCAGCTGAATCTGCAGCTCGCGCGAGGCCACCTTCGCGTCGTCAAAAAATAATTCGTAGAAGTCGCCCATCCGGAAGAAGAGAAGAGCATCGGGATTCAGCCGCTTAGCCGCCCAAAACTGGCGCATGAGCGGGGTTTGATCGAGATCGGCTTGTAATACGGAAGTATCGGACACGGACCACGTCAGGATATCGTGAAGCGCATCCTCTCGTGTAGTCCAGCGCCTTCAGAGCCGTGCAACAGCTTATACTTAGAAGTTACCTTTCAGGGTATTTACGCGAATGTTTTTGTTATGGCTCCGAGTGGCGGCTGCGCTCTATGGATTGGCCGCGGTGTCGGCATTTGCAGCCGTGCTCGGCCATCGCCCAGGTTGGCGTCGCATCTGTCTGCCGGTAGCCGGCATGGCATGGTTCTTCCATCTCGTCTCTTCCGTTGAAATGCTGGCGCTCGCCCACCGATGGATGCCTGTCGGCATGCACGAAGTCCAGTCCATGCTCGCCTTGCTGATAACGACCGTCTTTCTGCTCATCGCAGTTCGCTATCGCACTCTTTCCTTCGGAATCTTCGCAGTGCCGCTCTCATTCCTGCTCGTGCTTGTCCCTGCGCTTGGGCCGGACAAATATACCTTCAGCTCGCCGGTCATCCGCAGCGGCTGGCTCTTTCTCCACATCACCGCGCTGCTCATGGCGTATGCCGCGCTGCTTTTCAGCCTCTGCGCGAGCTTTCTCTACCTGCTTCAGGAGCGCCGTCTCAAGGACAAACGCTCGCCCGGCTTCCTCGACTGGCTGCCGCCGCTCGACACCATGGACCAGATAGCGCAGACGACGCTCGTTCTCGGCTTCTGTGGCATGACCGTCGGCCTCATGGCCGGCTCCCTGATTGCGCAGGAGAGCTACGGCTCCGCCTACTTCGCCGATCCCAAGGTCCTGCTCTCCTTCGTCATGTGGGGACTCTACATCGTCATGCTCTTCGTGCGCCGCAGCACGGGCCTGCGTGGCCGCCGCGCCGTCTACCTATCCTCGGTCGTCTTTCTCGTCATGCTCTGCGTCTGGGCTGCCAATCTCTTCAGCTCCGTTCACAGGTTTACCGCCTCATGAAGATTCTTCTCACAGGCCTGAATCACAAGACCGCGCCCGTCGAGCTGCGCGAACGCCTCGCCATCTCTCCCGAGAAACTTGCCGACGAAACACGTGCGCTTCTCTCTCATCCCGGTGTTCGTGAAGGGATGATTCTCTCCACCTGTAATCGAGTCGAGCTGGTCGTCTGCTACGAAGGCCGCGAGCCCGAGCTTGCCCTCTACCTCAACGAACATTTCTCCGTTGATGCGCAATCGCTCGAGCCTCATCTCTACCAGCACCACGAAACCGAAGCCGTTCGCCACCTTTTTCGCGTTGCTTCCAGTCTCGATTCCATGGTCGTAGGTGAGCCCCAAATTCTCGGCCAGGTCAAAGAATCCTACTCCGCGGCTCGCTCTGTGGGAGCCGTTGGCGGTACTCTCGAGCGCCTGCTACAAGGCGCACTGGCCGCGGCAAAAAAAGTCCGCACAGAAACACAAATCGGATCATCCGCCGTCTCCATCGCTTCCGTCGCTGTCGATCTTGCCCGCAAAATCTTCGGCTCGCTCGAAGGCAAGCGTGTCCTTCTCGTCGGTGCAGGCAAAATGAGCGAACTCGCCGCACGGCACCTCCTGCAGCAGGGAGCCGGTTCTCTTCTTATCGCCAATCGTACCCAGGAACGCGCCGTGCATCTGGCGCGAAAATTCAACGGCCACGTCGTCCGCTTTGACGATCTGCACGCGCGCGCCGACGAAGCCGACATCCTCATTACCTCCACCGGGTCGACGGAATTCATCTTCCGCATTCCCCACGCACAGCAATTTCTCCACCGCCGCCGCAACCGCCCCATATTCTTCATCGACATTGCCGTGCCCCGTGATGTCGATCCCGAGATCAACCGCCTCGACGGCATCTTTCTCTACGACATCGACGACCTGCAAAGCGTCACTGCGTCGAATCTGTCTAACCGAACTCGCGAAGCGCAGCAAGCCGAGGCCATCCTCGAACAGGAGCTCGTCCGCTACCAGCGCCGCATCGAGACCCTCGACGTGGTGCCTACGCTCGTCGATCTTCAAGCTACTGCCGAAGAAATGCGCCAGGCTGAACTCCGCCGCGCCCAGTCGCGTTTGCAATCGCTCACGCCCGCGCAACAGGCCGCCGTCGAAGCCCTCACTCATGGCCTCATGAATAAATTCCTGCACCAGCCACTGCAGGCCCTGAAAGCCGCCGCGCGCGAAGGCGATCTCGCAACCGTCGATGCCATCCGCGCCGCATTCCGCTTGAATGGAAGCAGGGAAGCTGCGGCCCAGCACGAGACAGAGAACTCGGCATCATCTTCAAATGAAGCGGAACTGACTGCTGCAAGCGATGACAATGATTGACTTCTGTGCCTTGTTCCCTGATCCCTATTCCCCAGGGCTAATGACTAATCCCTAATGACTAATCCCTGTCTTTTGAAAATCGGCTCCCGCGGATCGCAACTTGCCCTCTGGCAGGCCAACCACATCGCCGATCAGCTCCGCGCACAAGGCCATGAGGTCGCCATTGAAATCATCCGCACCACCGGTGACGCGATGCAACATCTCCCCTTCGCGCAGGTTGGTGCGACAGTGCCCAAGGGCATGTTCACAAAGGAAATCGAAGAGGCCCTGTACAGCGAAAAAATAGACCTAGCCGTCCACAGCCTCAAAGACCTGCCAACCGCGCTCGACGAGTCCTTCGCCATCGCCGCCATTCCGCCGCGTGCCGATCCCAGCGACGCCTTCGTCTCCATCGATTACGACAGCTTCGCCGCCCTTTCTCCAGGCGCGCGCATCGGAACCAGCAGTCTCCGTCGCCAAGCCCAACTTCGCGCCCAGCGCGGCGATCTGGACTACATTGAATTTCGCGGCAACGTAGACACGCGTCTTCGCAAGCTATCGGAGGGAGAGGTCGCCGCCATCATCCTCGCCTCCGCCGGTCTCGAACGCCTTGGCCGCACGGAATATCTCCGCGAGCGTTTTCCGTCGCTCATCCTCTGTCCCGCCGCCGGCCAGGGAGCTCTCGCCATCGAAACACGCGCCACCGACATCGCAACCATTCAGGCTCTCGCCTTTCTCGACGACCAGCCCACCCGCTTCGCCGTAACCGCCGAACGTGCCGCCCTCGCGGATCTTGGAGATGGCTGCCAGGTTCCCATCGGCACTTACTGCCAACCATCGTCTGAAGGATTCACGATCACTGGAGCGGTCGCTTCTCCTGACGGTCATCAGATCGTCCGCACCGTCCTTGATCATCAGCACGGGGCCGATCCCATCGCGCTCGGCCGGAAGCTCGCCGGCCGCCTTCTCGAACAGGGCGCCGGCAGACTTCTGAAGATGGCTATACCGTGACCTCGCAACGTCCCCTCGCCGGCAGGCGTATCCTCGTCACCCGCGCCCGCCATCAGGCTGGACAACTCTCCGCGGAACTCAACGCTCTCGGCGCTGAAGTCATCGAGATTCCCGCCATCGAAATCCTTCCGCCTGCGTCCTTCGAGCCCTTAGACACTGCCCTCCGCAATTTGCGACAGTATCAGTGGCTTATCCTTACCAGCGCGAACACTGTCCGATCGATCAACGACCGCCTCACAGCCCTCGATCTGCAACCAAACGCTTTCTCTCACTTGAAAATCGCGGCAATCGGTTCAGCCACAGCCCATGCCTTGCAGGAAGTGGGCGTGTCCGTCAACCTCATGCCCAAAGAATACGTAGCCGAATCGCTTATTGCTGCCATCGGAGACCAAGTACGCGATGCCCGGGTCCTGATAGCCCGCGCGGCCATGGCCCGTGACATCATCCCGGCGGCGCTCACCCAAGCCGGCGCACAAGTGGACCTAGTCGAAGCCTATCGAAATGTCATCCCTGAGACTTCCATCGCCCGCATCGCAGCGATATTCGTACCCGGCAAACTCCCACCGCAGACCGCAACCTTTACTAGTTCATCCACGGTGACAAATTTCTTCGATCTACTCAGGGCCGCAGGCATCGATCAACCGCCCCAAAATCTGTGCGCCATCTCCATTGGCCCCATCACCAGCCAAACCCTGCGCGACCACAACTGGGAACCAGCAGCCGAAGCCAGTCCTCACGACATCCCCGGCCTGATCGCCGCTACCATCCGCGCCCTAATTCCTAATGCCTAATCCCTGCTTCGCAGCTGTTCCACGTCTTATCCGGCGAATGACACAGTGTCTCCAGTGTGCAGTTCACGCATCGTGGACGCCGCGCAATACAGACCTGCCGCCCATGGTGAATAAGTTCATGCGAAAACTGAATCCAATGATCCTTCGGAATGATCTTCATCAGGTCCTGCTCTACCTTTTTCGGATCTGTCTCGCGCGTCAGTCCCAGGCGATTTGACAGCCGCAGCACATGCGTATCGACAACCACTCCCTCGGCGACGTTGTAGGCCACTCCCAAAACGACATTTGCAGTCTTGCGTGCCGCCCCCGGAACCGTAAGTAGTTCCGCCATCGTCTGCGGAACCTTACCGCCGAACTCGCCGACAATCTTCTTCGCCGCGCCCGAAATAGACTTAGCCTTATTGTGGTAGAACCCCGTCGATCGAATCTCTTCTTCAATCGCCGGCAGGGAAGCCTCAGCCATCGCCGTTGGCGTCGGAAATTTCCGAAACAGTTCCGGTGTCACCATGTTCACCCGCGCATCCGTACACTGCGCCGACAAAATCGTCGCTACCAGCAACTCCCAAGCATTTTGGTGGTACAGCGCACACTCCGCCTTGGGATACCCCGCCTCCAGCCGCCGCAAAATCTCCGCAATCCGCGCTGGCGCCAGATTATTCTCGATCTTCGCGCGCGCTGATTTCCCGCTAGATTTAGATCCAACCTTCGCCTGTTTCGCGCTAGTCTTCTTTGCGGTCATCCCAGCATTTTACCCACAAGCAAAGAGGCGCAAGCCAAAACCCAGCCCGCGCCTTCGTTCCCCTAATGACTAATCCCTGATGGCTAATCCCTGCCTTTTCACCCCAGCCGATTCAGCATCTCCTCCGCCGTCATCCGGATGCACGTAAAGATGGGCGTATCTTTCAGCGTATACACGCTGATCTCCGTCTCGCGCAGCTGTTGCACCAGATCCAGAAAATCCTCAGGGAAATTGGTCTCGAAGGCCACAACGAACTCCTGGTCGTCGATGCCGAAGGAGTACGTTGTATTCAGCTTGACCCGCGGGTACATGTGTCCCACTCGGATGTGTTCATTCATCAGCCGCTGACGCTCTTCTAACGGAAGCAGATACCAGGTGCGGGTCTTCCAGAAAGGATAAATGAAAATATACTTCTGTCCGCCGGGGCGGAGAAAGCCGCGCGAGTCCGACTGGCCCTCGTGTTCATGGCCGATCAGGTACTGCGACCGCTTGGTCATCGAGAGAAAACTGTGCGGCATTTCAAGGTATCCGCCCAGCGGGCTCGCCATCAGTTCCGCCGTCATCTGGTTCAGATCGTCGACCGAATAGCAGATCCGCCACAGCACCATATCGACATCGCCGCGCAGGCCTACGGTGGAATATGTCAGCCCCAGCAGCCTGCCCGGTTGGTTCCAGCTCTTCAGAATCTCGGCAAATTGCCGCTTATGTTCCACGCGTTCGGCCACAGGCAAACGCCGCCACTCCGACATCACTTTGAAGAAGGTGAACCCAACCATCTGCCGCTGAATCTTCTTCTCGTCCCGTTTGTCGCTTTTCTCGACAGCCTGCTGCGTAGGCGCATGTCCAGCCTGCGTTACCTCGCCCAGTGTCGCTGGCTCACTCAAAGTTTCTGCCATTGTCTACTCCTGATCTATCTCATGCTAACAAAGCAGCCGTGGGGTGCGCCGGGCAGGGTTCTCGGCGCTGGTGGGCCCACAGGTATACTCTCCTCGAATGACTGAGAAAATTCTCGCCTTCCTCGCTAACTTCATCATCGCCACGATCTCCGCTTCGGGATACGTCGGCATCGCGTTGCTCATGGCGATTGAATCCGCGGGCATTCCTTTGCCGTCGGAAATCATCATGCCGTTCGCCGGCTATCTCGCACATACCGGACAACTTACCCTGTTGGGTGTCGCCACCGCTGGAGCCATCGGCTGCAATCTTGGCTCGGCCGTTGCCTACTGGATCGGCGCCTGGGGCGGGAGGCCCTTGATTCTTAAGTATGGCCGCTTCGTCCTGCTTGACCATCGCGACCTCGACCGCGCCGAAAAATTCTTTGCACATTACGGGTCGATTACTGTCTTCGTCGCCCGTCTGTTGCCGGTCATCCGCACTTTCATCGCGATACCCGCTGGCATCGCTCGCATGAACCAGCTGCGCTTTCATATCTACACATTTCTTGGCTCCTGGCCCTGGTGCTTTGCGCTGGCCTTTGCAGGAATGAAGCTCGGGCAGGCCTGGGATACCAATCCAGTCTTCAAGAACGCTTTCCATCGCTTCCACACTGTGGTTGTAGTGCTTCTGCTCGCAGCCATCGTCTGGTTTGTATGGACACACTGGAAGGATCGCGTGCGGCCCAGCGAAGCCTGACGGCACTGAGTCAGGCCTGATCGCATTTGAACCCGCGATTCTGCCACTTGAGACGCTCTCGTTTGCCAAAGCTCCTGCCCGGGGGCGACACTGAATGTTTGCAATTTCAGACTTTTTTCAATGGAGAGGACGACCAGTAAGCAATGTCTACAACCAGGGCGGCGAACATTCAGCCAACAAATGGAAAACTCGGAGTCATGGTGGTCGGCATGGGAGCCGTCGCCACCACGCTGATCGCCGGTGTTGAGGCGGTCCGCAAAGGTCTGGCCAAGCCAATTGGCTCGCTCACCCAAATGGGCACTATCCGCCTCGGCAAACGCACTGACAATCGTACGCCGCTCGTCAAGGACTTCGTCCCTCTCGCCTCGCTCGACGACATCGTTTTTACCGGATGGGAAATCTTCCCCGAAGACATGTACGAGGCCGCGAAACATGCGCGGGTGCTCGACAACGATCATCTGAAGACCATCAAGCCCTTCCTCGAAGAGATCAAGCCCATGCCCGCCGTCTTCGACCAGCACTATGTCAAACGGCTCAACGGCACGCACATCAAGAAGGGCAAGAGCAAGTGTGACCTCGCGCAACAGCTCATCGCCGACATTCAAAACTTCAAGTCCAAAGTTGAGCGTGTCGTGATGATCTGGACTGGCTCTACGGAGATATTTCTAGAGCCATCAGCCGTGCACCAGTCTCTCGCCGCTTTTGAAAAAGGCCTGGTGGACAATGACCCTAGCATCGCGCCGTCGCAGATTTATGCCTACGCCGCGCTCAAGGAGGGTATTCCCTTCGCCAATGGCGCACCGAACCTAACCGTCGACCTGCCCTGCATGATCGAACTTTCCAAGCTCACCGGAGCGCCCATCTGCGGCAAGGACTTCAAGACCGGCCAGACCTTTATCAAGACTGTGCTCGCGCCCGCATTTAAGTCGCGCATGCTCGGCGTAGCTGGCTGGTATTCAACCAACATTCTCGGTAATCGGGATGGCGAAGTCCTCGACGATCCGGAGTCATTCAAGACCAAAGAAGAATCGAAACTTGGTGTCCTCGATTTCATTCTCCAACCCGAACTTTACCCCGAACTCTACAAGGATATTTACCACAAGGTTCGCATTAACTATTATCCGCCACGCGGTGATAATAAAGAGGGTTGGGACAACATTGATATCTTCGGATGGCTGGGTTACCCGATGCAGATCAAGGTCGATTTCCTCTGCCGTGACTCGATTCTTGCTGCTCCGCTGGCGCTCGATCTGGTTTTGTTTCTCGATCTCGCACAGCGCGCGTCGGAACTCAAACACCTCGGCATTCAGGAGTGGCTTAGCTTCTACTTCAAGTCACCCCAGACCGCGCCGGGCCTCTATCCGGAGCACGACCTCTTCATCCAGTCGATGAAGCTCAAAAACACCCTTCGACATATCCAGGGTGAAGCCCTCATCACCCACCTCGGCCTCGAATACTACGACTGAGACCCAGCCACCTACGAGAAATGTCATCCGACCGAAGTGAAGGCGCGTAGCGCGGCTTGACTTCGGAGGGACCTGCAGTTTGTTTTAACCGGTCGCTACCCCAAGTACGAAGGATTGTGCGCGGTTCCGTCAAAGTGGCTGGTCGTCTTGTAGAGTTCGAACTGCCCGGAGGCTGCCGCCAGCCGCGTCCGCTCCCTCAAGGCTGCAACCTCTTGCTGAGACAGGGGACGAAAAGTCTTCGCCGCCTCAAACGCCTGATCCAGAATCTGCATGCTGTCGATGCCCGTGATCTGCACAGAGACCGGCAAATTGAGTGAATAGTGCAGGCACTCGATTGGCTTCACTGTATTGCTGTTCAGAATGAAGTGATCGCCGAATGCCTTCATACCGAGAATACCGATCTTCTCCTGAACCAGGACCGGCACAACCTGCTGTTGAAAGCTGCGAAAATGCGTGTCCATTACGTTGAGAGGCATCTGCACCGCGTCAAAATGAAAATCGTGAGCCTTCGCCAGTTCCAGCATGCGTAGGTGCACGAATGGATCCTTGTGTCCGGTGAAGCCGATGTACCGTACCTTGCCCGCCCGCTTCGCCGCCAGCATGGACTCCATCGCGCCGCCTGAGGCAAAGATGCGATCTGGATCTTCCATCCGGATCACCTCGTGAAACTGCATCAGATCCACGTGATCGGTCTGCAGCCGGCTCAACGATTCGTCAATCTGTAGCGCAGCCGCCTGCTTTGTTCTGCCGTCGATTTTCGTCATCAGGAAGGCCTTCTGCCGATATCCTTCGCGCAGCGCCTTGCCCATGCGGATTTCGCTGACCCCGTTGTTGTAGTCCCAGCAGTTGTCGAGGAAGTTCATCCCTCTGTCCACAGCGGCCCGTATGAGCTGGATACTTTCCTCCTCCGTGAGCTGCGACTTTCCGATGTGATAACCACCCAGTCCCAGCGCGGAGACTTTTTCCCCTGTTTGGCCAAGCGTGCGATAAATCATTCCCGAAGAACGATCCGAAGTATCGGCGTCGGTAAGCGACGGGAAAATGTTCACCGAAGCCGCCAAACCCGCCGCCGCTGTAGCTGTTTTGATGAAGTCTCGCCTTTGCACGTCACGCTCCGGGGTACAAACGTTGAACCCTCTTTTGGTTTTCGATGCACACCAGAAGCAATTAGGTCCAAAAGGTAGCGAAAGTCTGCGCGGCCCGCTGTGCTTGATCGGGCCGCAATCATCGCAGACTTTCCGCGCTTTTATTTCGGGTGGCCCTCATGTCCACGTCCATCGCGCATTTCATTGCCGTGGAAGTTTTCGGCATGGTGCGCGAAGCGCTCCGGATCGGCATGCTCGCCACGTTCCGGGTAGGGTCCGTGATAGCCATTGCGTGGATCGAAATGGTTATCTACATGTCCGTAGAAATTGTGCGGGCCGTGGAACCAGGGTCCGGCTCCTATAAAGACTCCGCTGCTGAACCACTCCGGGCCGTAAAAGCCGTAGGGCGCGCATTGATAAGGCGGTTCGGAATAGTAGCCGTATGGGCAAGTGGGCGCTACTCCCACGCTGACAGAAACCTGGGCCGGCGAAGCGGGCGTTGTGACCCACAATGCAGCGGCCAGAGCGGGTAGAGCGAGCAACTTTAAAGAGCGCATTCGTGTCTCCTCGCTTTCTGGAATATTTAGAGGAGCGCTGTCGCACCTGAGTTGTTTCCGCTTTGAGTTTGCTCCGAAGGGATTACGCTCAAAGGGTTGCCTGTTTGAAGAAAATTGTTCGCGGGAACCGCCTCAAGAGTAATAGAGTGAGCACACGCATCGCCGGCAGATCGCGTTCTTCTCCATATCGAGACAGGCGCGGAATCTCAACGCCGATTCGCCGTTCACAATCTCCCGAGAGGCTGCTCGTGGATATTCCCAATCGCCGCATGAAAGAAACAAGGCCGCACTGTTCCGTTGCTCTCCACCACTGCGGAAACCCACGGCGCATTGCACTTCGGAGCCGCAGCCTCGATCTCGCCGAGCGCACTCCGAAAGTGCCTCACAATCCGCCGCATCTTTTCCGGAGACTCCTGAATGAACCTGCTCGTCTTCGTCCCATACATCCTCGCGATTAAAAGCCTTAGACGTCGCATCCACCGCCAGAAACGAAATCGAATTCAGCCCCAGCTCCCGGGCCGCATCAACCGTCTTCGGCAATTCGCGAAAATTGTTCTTCTGCACAGTACTCCGCGCCGATATCGGCATATCGCTGCGTAACGCCCGCAGTGCAGAAATTCCCTCCGCCATGCGTTCATACGCATCACGAACCCGCCGAATAGCGTTATGCGTTTCGTGCGGTCCATCGAGCGACACGATCACGTCATCCACAAGCTCCGTAACCAGCGCCGCGTTGTCTGCCAGAAGCAGACCAGTCGAAAGCAGCGTTATGCGCATCCCTTCGCCACGCAGCAGTTCCAGGAGCCCCCGGAGATTGTCATGCAGAAGCGCTTCGCCACCCGACAGGGCAATCCAGCGAGTCCCCAGCTTCCGAAACGACTCAAGATGAGGAATCAGGTCCGCCGTTTCGATCTGCCGCGTCTGCTTAATTCTCCAGATGTCACACATCACACACCGGCAATTGCAGCGGTTGTGCGGAAACAACACCACCACCGGCAGATGCGTGATCACATGCTGCGCAAGCGACGCGGCCGGACTCGCCGAAAGCTGTACGAAAGTCGAAGCCATATTGGTCTCCCGTTCAAGTTACTTCTGCTGTCACAGCGGGATGTCACCGGAATGTCATTCCTCGCCCGCGCGCCTTCCCAGTAAAATAACCGTTTAAGAACATCAATCTCATGAAGGTTTTCCTCACCGGAGCCACCGGATTCGTAGGCACTCACGTAGCCAGGGAACTCACCCGTCAGGGAGCGCAGCTCCGGCTCCTCGTCCGCCCAACCAGCAATCTCCGTAACCTGGAGGGCATCCAGGCCGAAACCATCGTCGGCGATCTTCTCCAGCCCGAATCCCTCCGTACCTCCATCCGCGGTTGTGACGTGCTGGTGCACGTAGCCGCCGACTACCGCCTTTGGGTCCGCGATCCTAAAGTAATGTACGCGGCCAACGTCGACGGAACCCGCTTGCTGCTTCAGATCGCCCGCGAGGAATCAGTCCCTCGTGTCGTCTACACTTCGAGCGTCGCCACCATGGGCTTCAAAACCGACGGCACCATCATCGACGAAACCACTCCCGTCTCTCTTGCCGATATGGTTGGCCACTACAAACGCTCTAAGTTCCTCGCCGAACAGGCTGCGATCGAAGCCGCCCGCGCTGGCCAGCAGATCATCATCCTCAACCCCACTACCCCCATCGGCCCCCAAGATGTAAAACCCACTCCAACCGGCCGCATCATCGTCGATTTCCTCAACAAAAAATTCCCCGCCTATGTCGATACCGGCCTCAACCTCGTCGACGTTGCGGAAGTCGCCCGTACCCACGCCGCCGCCCTCGAACAGGGCCGCTCCGGCGAGCGCTATATCCTCGGCGGGGAAAATCTCACTCTCAAGCAGATCCTCGATAAAATGTCCGCCGTTACCGGATTGCCTTCGCCCACCATGCGCGTCCCGCACGCCGTGGCCATGATCTTCGCCTTCTTCGAAGAAACCATCACCGGACGCATCCGCGGCCTCGAACCCCGTGCTACCGTCGAAGCCGTCCGCATGGGGAAAAAGAAGATGTTTGCCTCATCCGCCAAAGCCCAGCGCGAGCTGGGATTCCGCCTCGTCCCCGTCTACAATGCCCTGCGCGCCGCCATCGATTGGTTCCGCGCCAACGGATACGCCCCATGAGTATCGCCATCATTGCCGCATTGCCCGGCGAGCTTAAGCCACTCGTTCACGATTGGCATCGTTCCGAATCCAAATCCGAAATAAATACCTGGAGCGGCGTCATCGCCGGCCACGAAGCCGTAGCCATTGCCGGAGGCATGGGTGCAGCGGCCGCCGCCCGTGCCGTCACCCAAGCGCTCGACCGTGGCCGCCCCCACGCCCTTATCTCCTATGGATGGTGCGGCGCCATCACCTGCGCAGTGAAGCCGCCCATGGTTTTCACCATCTCTGAGGTCATTGATCACAGCACCGGTGACTCCTTCCGCACGGCTTCCACCGAAGGCATGCGACTGGTCACGCTCGACCATGTAGCGGGCCCCAACGAAAAGCGTCCTCTGGCAGAAAAGCATCAGGCCGTCCTTGTGGATATGGAAGCGGCTACCGTTGCTCGCCTCGCCGTTGAGAACAATGTCCCCTTCTACTGCTTTAAAGCCATCTCCGACGCGTACACCGACAAGCTTCCCGACTTCAACCGCTTCATCTCTCCGATCGGCCAGCTCCACATGCCAGCCTTCCTGACTTATGCCGCATTTCATCCCGGGTATTGGCCTGCACTGACGCGACTTGGCAGAAATAGCAACAGGGCGGCGTCGAATCTTGCCCGCCTTCTCTCGAAATTTCAGCTTCAATCCCTGTAATCTATAAAGGAAGATGGCCACTACATACACCGCCAATACCCAATTCGGTCAAACGCGCATTCCGGCTACTATGCGAGCCGCAGTTTATCGCGGGGTCAACGATGTCCGTGTCGAAACCGTGCCCGTACCTCCGATCGGCCCTGGCGAAGTTCTCATCCGCGTGGCCGCCTGTGGCATCTGCGGCACTGACCTCAAAAAGATCCACACCGGCTCGCATTCCGCGCCTCGCATCTTCGGCCATGAGACCGCCGGAAGCATCGCCGCGCTTGGTCCTGGTGTTGAAGACTTTGCCATTGGCGACCGCGTCATGGTCTTTCATCACATTCCCTGCGGAGACTGTTACTACTGCCGTAAAAAGACCTTCGCCCAGTGTCCTGACTACAAGCGCGTCGGTTGTACTGCCGGCTTCGAGCCAGCCGGCGGAGGCTTCGCGGAATACGTCCATGTCAAGGATTGGATCGTTCGCCGCGGCCTCATCAGGATTCCCGATGGCGTCCCCTTCGAGCAGGCTGCCTTTGTCGAGCCCGTCAACACCTGCCTTAAGGGAGTGAAGAGCCTCGCACTTGCGCCCGACGAAACCGTACTCGTCATCGGGCAGGGCCCTATCGGCATCCTGCTCGCCGCGCTTTCTGCGCGCTCGGGAGCTAAGGTTCTCACCTCGGATCTTTATCCCGAGCGGCACAGCATCGCTGCCACCTACGGTCTCACAAAACCAATCCACGCTGGAAACGAAGACGTCGTGACTGCCGTGCAGGCGGCCAGTGAGGGTCGCGGAGCCGACGCGGTCATCCTTGCTGTCGGCGGCAATGCCCTGATACAGACGGCAATCGATGCAGCTCGTCCAGGCGGCCGCATTCTGTTTTTTGCCCAGACCCAGCACGGCAGCGTCAATATCGACCCTGCCATCATCTGCATGGATGAAAAGTCTCTCGTGGGCTCGTACAGCTCTTCAGTTGCGATTCAGGATGAGGTTGCGGACCTTGTCTTTAACGGATACTCCAACGGATTCGACCTCACCCGCCTCATTTCGCATCGCTTCCCGCTCGAAGATGCGGTCAAGGGCATTGAGATCGCCTCCAACCCCAGTGCGAATTCGATGAAGATCTTCATTGAACCGGGCATTGCGCAAAGCTGAACCTGGAATGACCAGGAAAGCCGTAAGTCTGAGAAAATGGAAGCAATGGCCCTGGAAATGACAGCCGCAGTACTGTACGGTCGGGAGGACGTGCGCATCGAGCGCCTTCCCATACCTGTTGCAGGGCCCGGAGAGATCATTGTCCGGATACAGGCCGCCCTCACCTGCGGAACTGACCTCAAAATCTATCGTCGCGGCTATCACGCAAGAATGCTCACTCTGCCTATGGCCTTTGGCCACGAATTGTCCGGCACGGTCCATGAAATCGGTCCCGGCGTCACTCGATTCAAAGTCGGCGACCGGGTCGTAGCCCTCAATTCCGCGCCCTGCGACGAATGCTACTACTGCCGCCGCAACCAGCAGAACCTCTGCGATGATCTGCTTTTCAACAACGGCGCCTACGCCGAGTTCATCTGCATCCCCGAGCGCATCGTCGAGAAAAATACTTTGCTCGTTCCCGACAACATTCCCTTCGAGCATGCAGCGCTTACGGAGCCCCTGGCCTGTGTCGTGCGCGGACTGGAAGAATCCAACGCCCAGCCCGGCGATTCGATCGTCGTTATTGGAGGCGGTCCAATCGGCCTCATGTTCATGCACGCTGCACAGCTCGCCGGACTTCACGTCATCGCCGTGGTCAAGCGCAACAAGCAAATTGCCGCCGCGCGCATCTTCGGTGCGGAACATGTTATCCAGACCACCGCCGCCGCCGATCCCATCGCCGCCGTCCGCGCCCTTACGCCCGAACATCGCGGCGTCGACATCGCCATTGAAGCCGTAGCCACACCAGCTACCTGGCAATGGGCAGTCGATATGGTCCGCAAAGGCGGAACCGTCAATTTCTTCGGAGGATGCGCCGCCGGAACCCGCGTCGACCTCGACACCAATCGCCTCCACTACAACGACATCACCCTCAAGGCCAGCTTCCATCACACGCCTGCAACTGCGCGCAGTGCCTTTGATCTCATCCGGAGCGGCCAGTTCAAGTGCCGCGAATACATCACCGGCCACGCCCCATTGAGGGAACTCGACAGTGTGCTCCGCCGTCTCATGAATCGCTCCAGCGACATTAAGACCGCTATCATTCCTTAGGAGGTTGCGCCAGCGTGGATGTCATCCTGAGCGAAGTTTTGACGCTGGGCGTCAAAATGAAGTCGAAAGACCTGCTTTTGATGCCTTCGCCAATTGTGAATTTTTGAGAGAAATGACCATCGACAACGCACAATTGATTGAACGCGGATGGGCCGCCCTGCCCCCGGAATACCGCATACCTGAGCACCCACCAACACTGGACGAAGCCCGTGCCTGGTGTCAGCGCCTAGCCGAAATTCACTACGAAAATTTTCACGTGGCCTCCTGGTTTCTGCCGAAACGTCTGCGCCCTCACTTCCACTCCATCTATGCCTATTGCCGCGTCTCCGACGATCTGGGAGACGAAACCGGCAACCGCGAGCAATCCCTCGCCCTCCTCGATCTCTGGGGACAGGAACTCGACGCCTGCTATCGCGGAGAAGCCCGTCATCCCGTCTTCGTCGCCTTAGGCGAAACCATCCACGCCTGCGACATTCCTATAACGCCCTTTGCGGATCTGCTCGTCGCATTTCGCCAGGACCAGACCGTCACCCGCTTTGAGACCCTCGCTGACGTGCTCCACTACTGCCACTACTCCGCCAACCCTGTCGGCCATCTCGTCCTTTATGTCTGCGGCTATCGCGATACTGAGAGATTCGCGTTCTCCGATCACACCTGCTCCGCGCTCCAGCTCGCCAACTTCTGGCAGGACGTCCGGATCGACTACCATGACCGCGACCGCATCTATTTTCCTGCCGAAGATATGCGCCGCTTCGGCGTTGACGAAGCCACCATCGCCGGAGGCAAATGCACGCCCGCCTTCCGCGAACTCATGCGCTACGAAGTCAACTACGCCCGCGGCTTGTTCGAGCAGGGCCTGCCTCTAGTCGGCATGGTCGATCGCGAGCTAGCCATCGATCTTGACCTCTTCTCTCGCGGCGGCCTTGAAATTCTCCGCGCCATTGAAGAACAGAACTACGACGTGCTCACCAGCCGCCCTGCCATCTCGAAATCCCGCAAAGCTGCGCTGCTGCTGCGTGCCCTCACCGGAAAATTCCTCGGCCGAAACCTCGCACAAAGCAGGGGAGAGAAGGCGGCGTGACTCCGTCCGTCGCAGAATCTTACCGCGTCTGTCGCGAAATCGCTCGGAAGGAGGCTAAGAACTTCTATTACGCATTCGTCGCGCTTCCCTCGCACAAACGCGACGCTATATGCGCCGTCTACGCCTTCATGCGCCATGCTGACGACCTCTGTGACGACGAATCTCTCTCGCTCGATCAGCGCCGGACAAATCTCAATACCTGGCTCGAAGCTTGGCACGCTACGTCCTCCGGTGGCCCAACTTCCGACCCGGTCTTCATTGCCCTTGCCGATGCGCAAAAGCACTTTCAAATCTCCTCCGAGCTTCTCGACCATCTCGTCGAGGGAACCGCCATGGACCTTCACGGCGCTCCATGCACCGGCGAGCTACAACACGACACCTATCCCACCTTCGACGACCTCTATCGCTACTGCTATCTCGTTGCCTCCGTCGTCGGACTCGTCTGCATCCGCATCTTTGGCTACACCGATCCCCGCGCCGAGAAGCTGGCCGAGGAAACTGGTATCGCCTTTCAAATCACTAACATATTGCGAGATGTTAAAGAAGATCTCGACCGTGGTCGCGTCTACCTTCCTCTGGAAGATCTCGAACGCCACGCCGTTTCTATCGCCGATCTTGCCGCGCTGGCCGCAAGCCCTCGTCCGCTCACAATCGGAGAGCGCACCTTGTTCGAAGCTGAAGGAAAACGTGCCGAAAATTATTACAAATCAGGCCAGGCGCTTCTGTCGCTCATTTCATCAGACTCCCGCCCAGCACTCTGGGTTCTGATTGCTATCTATCATTCGCTTCTCAAACGCATCGAGCACCACAACTACGAAGTCTTCGACCAACGAATCTCTGTCCCCACCCACCAAAAACTGTGGATACTCACTCGCGGCCTCCTGCAGGTTCCCTTCAACCGCTTCACGCCCTCGAAAACAGGGGTAGGGAACTGACCGCCATGCCGGCCTCGACCGTCACCGTCATTGGCGCAGGACTCGCCGGCCTTTCCGCGGCCTGTGCTCTTGCCGACGCCGGCTATAAGGTGAGCCTGCTCGAACGCCGTCCTTACGTTGGCGGCCGCGCCTCTTCCTATGAGCATCCCGGCACGGGCGAGATCATCGACAACTGCCAGCATGTGCTCATCGGTAGATGCACTAACCTCGTCGACCTCTATCGCCGCTTCGGAGCCCTCGACGCAATCCGCTGGTACGACCACTTCACCTTCATCGAACCCGGTGGACGCCGCACCTTGCTCCAACCGTCAGTGCTGCCCGCGCCACTGCATACATCGCTTTCGTTTCTGCGCGCCCCCGCGTTCTCTCTTACGGACAAGCTGGCCATCGCTCGCGGCATGTCCGCCTTCCTCACCGGCATTCCCGCCGATACCGACGAAAACTTTGCCCACTGGCTCGCTCGTCACAGACAGACGCCCCGCGCCATCCAGCGCTTCTGGCATCCGGTGCTGGTCAGCGCCCTCAACGAAGACCTTGACCGCATCTCCGTCAAGTACGCCGGCAAAGTCTTCCGCGAATCATTCCTCTTGTCTCCCGAAGCCGGACGCATGGGCATTCCCAGCGTCCCGCTCAGCGACCTCTACGGACGCGCCATCGACTATCTTCAGACTCGTGGCGGCGAGGTCCATCTGCGGACCAGCGCCGAAGCCATCGAACCCGTAGATCCAACCGAGCCCGACACAGGCTGGATCATCCGCAGTGGCAACCGCACTTTCACCGCAGACGCCATCGTGCTCGCGCTCTCCTTTGAAGCCCTTGCCGCGCTTCTACCTAAGCTTCCTCGCAACGCCGAGAGCGAAAATCTCGCAGCAGACCTCG
>Ga0206795_1017_pt1 | contig 36583 bp, 27 predicted proteins | sample Alteio_BWOrgCont_71_FD_152872 | JGI IMG/M metagenome (GOLD analysis project Ga0206795, IMG submission 152872) | Enriched cells from forest soil in Barre Woods Harvard Forest LTER site, Petersham, Massachusetts, United States -... | ecosystem: Environmental > Terrestrial > Soil > Temperate forest >... | reverse complement strand
CTCACGACCGCCCGCGGCGAGGGCAGAAAACGGCTGGGCAGAATCCCCGCCGAAGAGGCCCACTGCCAAACGATCAACAGCAAAATAGGTACGACCCACGGCAGTGCTTGCTTCCCGAGAATGCCCGGTCGAAGTCGGGGCTTGCTTGCAGGATTTGTTTGACGCTGATTCATAGTTTTCTCTCGCTCAGCGTTTGGTCTGCAAGGTCGCGTCTCGCACGTTAATGTGTTTCGGGATCAGCTTAAGGTCGTAAAAGGTATCGGCGATTCTTTGTTGCTCGGCAAGAACAGCATCGCTGACCGGTGTTACACCGTAGCCGTTTCGCGACAGCGCCAACTCAAGCGTAGCCTGATCCAACCCGATCTGCGGTTGCAGCGCTGCAGCTGCATCTTTCCGATTTGTTTTCGCCCACTGATCTACGGCTGCCAGTTCCTCGAGCGCTACTGCAACCACATCGGCTCGCTTCGAGGCATAGGACCGGGAGGCAAGAAAGAACTGATGATTGCTGACGACACCGTTGCCATCGGCCAGAATGCGAGCGCCAGTCTGTACTTGAGCCGCGGCGAGGAACGGCTCCCAGATCGCCCATGCATCCACGCTCCCGCGCTCAAAGGCCGCTCGCGCATCCGCTGGCGTAAGGAAGATCGGATCAATGTCGTTGTACTTGACTCCTGCCTTCTCTAGCAGTTTGACGAGAAGAAAGTGAACGTTCGAGCCCTTGTTCAGCGCGACCTTCTTTCCCTTGAGTTCGGCTACGCTTTTGATGGGAGAATTCTTCGGAACAAGAATGGCTTCTCCAGCAGACGCTTGCGGTTCATTTCCGACATAAACCAAATCCGCTCCGGCGGCCTGGGCAAAGATGGGCGGAGCTTCGCCGGCGATACCGAAGTCGATGCTGCCTACGTTGAGACCTTCCAGCAGCTGCGGGCCGGCCGGAAACTCCGTCCACCTGACTTCAACGTGCATGGGCGCGAGCCGCTTCTCCAAACTGCCGCGCGCTTTCAGCAGCACCAGCGTGCCGTATTTTTGGTATCCGATGCGGATAACATTGTCGGCATTCTGGGTAAAGGTGAACGGCGGGAATGCCGTCAGCATGAGAGCAAGCGCCAACAACACGCCATTCCATCTGGTTGATTTCGACATAGTCATAAGTTCTGTAGGTTGGTCTTTCACGAATAAAATGACGGCTTCGGAAGCTGGTGATTCAAGGCCCAGTCTCCCAATTCACGAACCTTATAATCGATCGGATCATGCAACGTGTGAGTGCGCAGGTTGCGCCAGTAGCGGTCAATCCGCGCAGGGCCGGCAGCGGCGCGCGCTCCCATGACTTCGAACATCCGATTCGTGATCTCCAGGCCGGCGTTATTGGCGATCACCTTCGAAGCGGCAACATCCAGAGCGCACTTGCCACGCTGATTTTCAGTGATGGCGTCTCCACTCTCCCACGCTCGCTGCAGAGACTCGCCTGCCACATCGGTCAGCGCCTGCGCTGCCTGAAGGTTTATGAAGAAGTTGCCGTAATTCGCCAGAATGTACGGATCTGCCGTGGCACTCTGAGCAGTGGATGCAATCCACGGCCGGGTTTGCGCCAGAGTGTAGTTGCGCGATTCCTCCAGCGCTCCTTCGGCGATTCCCAGAAAAATATTGCTGAGAATGAGTTGCGCAATACACGAACGCAAGGATGCTCTGATGCTCCCGAGCGGACCGGGCGTTTTCAGGAACTCTTGCTGCCCAGCGGCCACGTCGCAGAACTCCACCGTTCCGCTGTCGGTTTGCCGCTGCCCCATGGCGTCCCAGTCATCGAGAATGCGAATCCCCGGGCGATTGGAAGGCATGGCAGCTACCATGAACTTGTCGTCCGCGGAACGAATCGCGGATACGATGAGCATGTCGGAGTCGATTGCACCGGAACAGAAACTCTTGCGCCCGTTGATAAGGTACGTCCCACTACGGTCGAACGTCAGACTCGTTCGCCTGTCGAGCGGATTGAGCGCATTGCCCCAGAACCATTGGTTGCGAACGGTTTCAGAAAAAAGTTCTTCGGTCTGAGCGGATGATCCGTAGAGCGACACGGAAGCCAGCATGAGATGTTGAAATCCGAACAAATGGCCTATCTGGCTGGCTTCTGTATCGCGAGATCATTCTGCCCGGTGCTTTGCCTTCTATTCTCGTAGGCGTGCGCTTCTCGCTCGGGCTGATGTGGGTGATCCTGATCGTTGCAGAAACCATTTCGGCACGATCGGGCATCGGCTACATGACGATGAATGCTCGCGAATTCATGCAGACCGATGTCATGGTGGTCGGCATTTTGCTGTATGCGATTTTAGGGAAACTCGCCGACCTTCTGGCGAAAGGACTGGAACGCTACTGCCTGCGCTGGAATCCGGCGTATCAGGCCGCGCAATAGGGGATCACTTTGCCTGTCACTTTCAGTTCGAGAGAGATCGCGCCTGAGGAAGAGCGCTGCTCGCGAGGTATATCCGTCGCGATCAGGAATGTCAGCATCGCCTTCGCTGGGCGTACTGTCCTTGAAAATTTCGACGTTGAGATCTCTGCTGGAGAATTCGTGGCTATCGTCGGCCGCAGCGGATGCGGCAAGAGCACCCTTTTGCGGTCTGTCGTTGGTTTGGAAAAACCGCAAAGCGGAAGCATCAGTTTAGGCAAAGTTGCCGGGCAAAACGGAAGGCCGGATGTTCGCGTCATGTTCCAGGACTCGCGCCTGTTACCGTGGAGACGAGTTCTTCCCAATGTCATGCTCGGCCTGGAGCCTGCACTGATCCCGCAGGCGCGAAAAGTCTTGGCGCAGGTTGGTCTGGCAGAAAGAGCCAACGACTGGCCCGCTACCTTATCGGGCGGGCAGCGCCAAAGAGTAGCTTTAGCTCGCGCTCTGGTGCATGATCCGAATTTGTTGCTTCTGGACGAACCGTTGGGGTCGCTCGATGCGCTTACCAGAATCGAGATGCAGCAACTCATTGAAGACGTCTGGCGAAGCCGCGGCTTCACGGCCATGCTCGTTACCCATGACGTCGCCGAGGCCGTGAGTCTGGCGGACCGCGTTATCCTTATTGAGGGAGGCCGCGTCGCACTGGACGAAGTGGTAAACATACCTCGGCCGCGAACACGGGGCAGCGCACGCTTCGCCGCACTCGAGGAACGCATCCTTGGCCGCGTGCTGCAGCGCCGGCTCCCCGTTGAAGGTCAGTGGTAAAAGCGAGAGGAGAACGAGGAGAATTGATGGCGAAGGATGCAGGAGTACCGGTTGTTCCGGAAGGCCAACAAAAGATCTCCGAATTTCCGATCCATCCTTTCATTACCGCTCGACGAAGCACGCGCGCCTTTGCCGCAACGTCCGTCGAACCGGAAACCTTGGCCAGTTTGATGGAAGCGGCCCGCTGGGCACCCTCTTGTATGAACGAGCAGCCGTGGAGATTCATCGTCGCCACGAAAGCGAACAAATCTGATTTCGACCGCTTGCTCGGTTGTTTGCTGGAGTTCAATATCTTATGGGCGCAACACGCGCCGGTGCTGCTGTTGTCCGTTGCGAAGTTGACTTTTGAATCGACGGGAAAACCCAACCGGCACGCGCTTCACGATGTTGGTCAGGCAATCGCCAACCTCACATTTCAGGCGATGGCGGCGGGACTGGTCGTGCATCAGATGGCTGGTTTCGATGTCGAAAAAGCCCGGCGCGAGTTTTCGATTCCCCAGGATTATGAGCCCGTCGCCGTCGCCGCCATCGGATACCCCGGCAACTCGGCAGATCTTCCCGAGAAACTACGCCAGAGAGAGGAGAGCCCGCGAGAGCGAAAGCCACAGACCAATTTCGTTTTCGAAGGTGGTTGGGGACATTCGGCTGATTGGACTTAGAGAGCGCAGGACTAAATACGGATGAGATCAAAAGAATAGAACCACGAATCCCGCCACCAGCAGGGCAATCGCCCACAGCAGGTCGAAATTAAGCCACGTATGCCGCAGTATTCGTAAACCTACTGTTTCATAGCTTTCGAAAAACACGATCGCGAGAAGTCCAGCCACGGCCAGCATGCTTGCCGTGTGTATCAGCACTGCGAATGCAATTGCGGATGCGCTCAACGAAGAGGGAATTGCGGCCACTCCTCCTGCCATGCTGTGCGTCATCCCAGACATTGGTTGTGCCATCAGAACCGGCAACAGCATCAACCCCGCGCCGTGGGCAGACGACATGAGAAAAGACCAAACGAATAGATCCCTGCCTGCGACTCTCATGCCGGCACCACGCGGATGACTCGCGCGAAAAAGTCGATACGCCCCGAGCGAGAAAAGAAACAAAGCGACTCCCCACTTCAGAATATTCATGGGAAGAAAATGCTGAACGAAGCGCAGGGCGAGAATCGCCAGTGTGATAGCGGCGGCGTGTCCGAGAGCAATCGGAAGCAGCGCGGCGACGACGGCAGAGCGGCGTTTTTCCTGCAAGCCAAGGGACAGCGCAAACAGCCAGCCCATGGCAGGATTCAGACCGTGGTACGCCCCGAGAAGCATCAGGGCAGCCCAAGGCCAGTTGTGAGTCATGGCCAATTGCCAATCATGTCAGTTGTAACTCACGGGTAGCAGTAGAAGTCCGACGAAGCGTCGCCGCCTTGCAGTTTGACCTGATGCGGGCGGAGATCGCCGAACTCGACAAACAACTTGGGATCGAGCTGAATGCCGCCATCCAGCGCGACATCGAGCTTCACCATCCAGCCCCGTATGCCCTCCGGATAAAACTGCTTGTCCCACGACGCGTAGAGCGAGTTGGTGAAATAAACGCGGCGTCCGTCCCGGCTGATTTCCACCATCTGCGGACCACCGTTCAATGGCTCACCCGGCCTGGCGGGATGAGAAGCGCGACGGACGATGCCACCAACATGCACTGAGCCGATGAGCCTGGGATTGAATGGATCGGAGACATCGTACTGACGCATCTCTCCCGTGCCCCAGCAGGAGGCATAGAGGAAGCGATCATCGACAGAAAGATTGATATCCGTAAGCAATGGCGGCACAGCTTTGAAACCCTGTAGCAGTGGAGGCAACTGGCTCGGATCGGCAGGTTCAGCAGGAATCTCGATGACTTTCTTCACTTCAAACTTTCCGTCTGCTCCGTTCGGGCGATGCCACAACCAGATCGAACTCGATAGATCTTTCAGCGATGTAACCACGCCGACAAAACCATAAGCCTTCGTGGGATCGTGCGCCGCGCGCAACTCAAGCACCATCTGCTGTTCCGCGCCCAAATCCAAGGCTTGCAGATGACGCCGTTTGCGAAGATCCCATATATGCAGGCTGTGCCCATACTTGCCGCCCAGCAGCAGCTCTGGATTCACTCCGTTCTCAACCATATTCGGCGTGCCCCACTCGCTGGTGACCGCGATGTCATGGCCCAGGTGCCATGCGAAATCGTATCCAAAATATTGCGGACCGCGATCCACTTCCCATCGACCAAGAGGCTCAAAGTTGTAGTGATCCAGGGCAAAGATTCCGCCGGGGCCATCGCCGTTGGGCGCGCCCAGCGCGCTCAGGTAGATTCCGTCGGGCCCGCAATGGATCGTATGAGGCCGGCTATAACCGGTTCTCTCCGCCAGATCTTCTGGCTCAATCACTTTTACAATCTTTGGCTGCTTCGGATTTTCCTTGGTATCGATGACATGGATTCGTGAGGAGCGCAACCCCGGAACAATCAGATACCGCCGTTCCACATGCGGATGCGGAGCGTAGGGACACAACGCGGAGCTGCACGCGTTCCAGCCGAAATGATGAAGCTCATCTCCGACATTCGGCATCTCCACGCGACCAACGATCTGACCGTACTGTTTTGATTCGCGGTCCACATCCACGACGACCAGAGCGTCAGGCTGACTGCCCCCGTTTGCATTCAAAGCGGCCACGTATGCCAGCTTCTCGGCCGGCGCCTGCATGGCGAGTTTGGGGGAGGGATAAAACGTTAGATCAGTCTTCCACAACATAGGGGTCACCTCTGAGGTCTAAGATCTTGCCCACATCCGGAGTCACCGTGATCCCGACTGCAGTAACAGCAAACGCATTGAGCCAAAGAGTTCGCCTGAGTCAGTAGTTCGCGCCGTGCAGGGCAGAAGTCCTCTCTTATTACGCAGGATTGTGCCGCCTTCCCAACCTCTGTCGCGCGTTTCACTCCAATCAATTTTACTGAATAGGCGGCTCCTATCAAGTGCGCTTTCTCAGGTAAGGAGACTGCCCGCGGTCCCTGACGGAATCTGCTTTGAGGCGCCCGCGGATGTTCCCTTAGCGCGCTCGACCGCTTCGAAAGCGATCTCCTCGTCGGCGTCAGACAGGAACACGTTGAACCAGCGCAGGATGAACAAGATCGCCAAGATCCACCAAACGAACCAAGTCTTCTCAATGAAAGAGATCACCGAACTCCTCCCGAACGTCATCACAAAACGTAATATTTCAGCCAAACTTTATGGCATTATACTATGTAGTCGATCGTATTAATAGACATTCGGTTCTCCTGAGCCGCATGGGAGCGAGGATGTCGATGCCCTGGTCGCCGCGCTCCTGCGTCTTCAAGCGGGCCTGGGACATCGTAGGCTATGAACCGACGCTACAGATTGGTATCTAGACATGACCTTTTTCATCACGGGCAGGCTGCGTCTCGTTCAGGGTTGTCGGCTTATTCGTAATTTGCTGGTGCACCCAAAGTGCGTCCTTATACTTAATCCTTCGGTAGGTCTGCCACGCTGAAAGCGGGAGAATCGAAAAGACAAGTCTCGGCACAAGATCCCAGAGGCGCAGCGCCAGATAGAGTAAGCGATCCGTGGTGCGCTCCAAAAACCCAGCTTGCTTGGCGTCGTTTTTCGCGAACCGCTGACTGAGTATCCACGCGTCGCCATTTCGAGTTTTCCAATACGCCCGGTAGCGGGCGATCTTTTTTGCCAGCTTCGGAGGCAAGGCCTCGTGACGATCTTCCGTCGATACGATGGCGCTGCTTCTGGCAAGTTTGTGGTGGGTGCCCTTAAATACAGCGGAGCGGTCCGAAGCGTTCAAGGTTGTCACAGCCGGATCGAATGGAACGTCGAGAAACTCGCAAAGCTTGCGCATCACGTTTGGCGTGTCACCGACCAGGTCGCGATAGTGAATCTGATGGACAAAAGCTCCTTCCGCCAGTAGTCCATCCACTTGCTTCTTCAAAACTTCGGAGGCCAGCACCGATTTGTGATCGGTGCCCGGCCGGGCAAACCACAAACCGGATGCGCCGGAAACCGCAGCCTTCCTGGCGCTCCGGCAAATCTCTTCGGGATCACGCCACACCACCACGAAACGCGCTCCCGGAAATGTCCTCGCCAGTTGATCGAGCCGGTCAAAATAAGATGGCGACTTGCAACCCCATCGTTTCTTCCCGTGCCGTGCGGCAAATTCACGTCCGGCGACTTCAAAGGCTTCCGCCAGTGAGCGGACACGAGAAAACAGGCGAGCCGGGTCCAGGTCATGTCGGCTGATGCCCGCATTCCAATACTCCCATTTGGCGACCCACGCCTTCCGTCCCCAGGGAGTTCGGAACATGGGCCAAAGAACCGGCAAATCCGATTCGTAGAGCAGGGAGATGTCAGGGTGCTGATTGAGTAGCAGGTACAGAAGCGTAGCCCCGCAACGCCAAACGCCGGTTACGAAGATCGGCGGAACATGCCCACGCTCGATGGTGCGAGGTGTAGATTGAGTTTCTTTACGGGTCTGTTCGCTGATCCGTTCAATGAGAGATTCTACGGGCACAACGATCCTTCCGCTTTAGGCTTGTAGCGTTGCGACTGGCTCCGTTGTGGCGTGTTCCTGCAATTCAGACAAGAACGGATATCCCATTCGTTTCATCGCTTCGCCTGCATGATTCTCGATGCGAAGCACCTGCTCCGGCGTCAGTTTCGATATCCATCCACGAACCGCGCCTTGCCGCACAAAGCGTCCACGAATTGACGATCGCACAGGCTCCTTGTCTTCTTTGTCCCGCATTTTCTGAACTGTATTGTTTTCTATGGCCCGCTGGATTTTGTCGAGGTTCGCTTCGACGCCGAGGAATTTGACCATTCGCGCGAAGCCGGAAAGCGGATCTTTCTTGAGATCCTCAAATCGCATGACCAGCAAGTTGTCTGTTCCCGCAATTGGAGAGTTCAGCCAGGTGGAGACATGCCGATGCCATGGGCCGTATCCATAAACGCTGCAATTCTTGGTCAGCAGGAACTCGTCGATGAAGCGATCGAGAGTGTCGTGGTAGTAATCGAGCGCGGTGTAGAACGCATATTCCGCGAGAACAATATCGCGTGGGTCGCGCGTTACGTAAATCGCCTTGCGGTATTCCTTTTGGTAGTCTTCATGAGTTGCGATGAAGCGGCCACCATCTGGCAGCGGGCGCACAGCCTTCGCCTGGTTCCCAATAATTCCAGGCATAAGTGCAGTGGTCTGCCGGAAACCCGCCGGCTTCCCGGTGAGTACTTCGAACAACACAAAACGCGCCCACGTACTGCCGGACTTGGGATAAGCGGCGTGGAAGACGTCGGCCGGTTCTAATCCTCGATGACGCAACCAAGTCAGCGCCATTCGCAATCGTGTTTTGGCGAACTTCCGTCGCAACTGGCGATATGCGGAGGTTGGTTTTTTCTTTTTGTCCCCAGTGCCCACATCAGCTTTGTCAATCACAGTATTCTGCGGCTCAGACATAACCAGCTCCATGTCATGAATTAGAGGGGAGGTTTTAGAAACGGACCGTTTGACGGAAAATCGGCGGATGGTCTAAGCGGCCGGCCCTACCAGTTGCAGGGCGGCTAAATCCTGCGGAGAAGAAGAAGGAAGCAGAACAGCGCTCGAACCCGCTTGCAACATCCAGGCGCCCAGGCGTTTCTCGGCTACTAAAACAGCGCCGGTTTGTGGGCCGCCTTTTACCGGTACCTTATCCCGGTCTCCGCCAAGAATGATGCTGGCCGCAGCCAGCAGATTGCGCACGTGCGTCACCACTGCAATGCTTCCGGACGATGTTTCCGCCTCGGACAATAGCGCCTGAAGTCGATGCGCGTAGCGGCCATAAAACTGGTAGAAGGATTCTCCACTTGGCGCCGGCATGTCTGGATGCTGATTGAGGAGATTCAGGAATGGAATAATCTCGCGAACTCGCTGTCCGCAAAAAACGCCCAGATTCCACGGACGCAGATCGCTGGTATGCGTCACGGGAGCTCCGGTTTTGCGACGCAAAACCTCCGCGGTCTGACGCGCCCGTCGCAAGTCCGAGCAGTAGATATGCTCAACCTGATAGTTACTGCTAACGTGATCGCCCGTCTCAGCCGCTTCGTCCAGACCTTGCTGATCCAGCGGAACATCAAGCCACCCTCGCAGACGCTCATCCCTGCCAGGAAGGTTGAGTGCCGTATGCCCATGCCGAATAATCAATAGTTTGCCCATAGCTCCTCCACACAATTTCGAAGTAATCTCAAGCTGTATTACCGACAGGGAATCTCAAAATCGACGAAAGCGCCCGTTGCGCGCGGCGTCCGCCTGGAGGGGGATCGCAGTTAGAACCAAGCTGCGATTGTTAACAGGAGGTTAATATGGTTTAAGAAGTATGTCAATTATATTTGTAGACAATAATGAAAAGAGAGAAGAAAGACTCCGTCTTCCATTGAATCGGCATCCGATGTTATGCAATTTTCCACACAGGCAAGGACTAGACCCGGCAATTCACGAAAATCAGCGCTTACAACAGCGCCGGTTCCGGCAACGATAAGACATCATCAGTGTCAAACCATTACGGGGGCGCACCATGCGCAGAAGGCTTGTTTATGCCTTCGGCCATGCTTTCGAACCGGAGTCGTCCGCTCAGCTCTTAATGAAGTGGTAGAATTTCGTGCGGGTACTTTCTTCTGACCTGTGAATGGACTCTTAGCCCGAGAATCGCTGGCAAAAGCGCTTCACGGGCAAAATGACAACGCACTGTGGGAATCCGTGAAAACCGAGAGGCTTTCTCACACAGTTGTATATTCGTCATTTTTGGAAAAAGGGAACAGCCATAAGCAGGTCGTAAAAATCCGGTAGTTGCAAATAGGCCGGGATGGCGGAACTGGCAGACGCAGCGGACTCAAAATCCTCTAAAAAACTCTCATCCAATCATATCTAGTTGTAAACAATAATTTTATTGACATCACTACGAAGCCGGAATAGCTTCACATTCATTACACATTTTCGAGTTCCCGCGCCACTTCGAACGAGGAGCGAAAATGACCGAACACCACACGATTCTTGGCGGCAAGGTCCACGTCTACAAACGCCCGAACAGCAGCCTCTGGCAATGCTCAAGCTTTTTTGCGGGTAGGAATCGCCGCACCAGCACGAAGGAAGACAGTCTCTCCAGGGCCAAGGAAATCGCTGAGGATTGGTACCTCCGACTCCGCGGAAAACTCCGCGACGGAGAGATCAAGAGCGAAAAGACATTTCGCGAAGTGTCTGAACACTACCTGCACGAGTTCGACATCATGACGCAGGGAGAACGCAACCAAAAATACATCGAAGGCCAGCACTGGCGGGTTGAAGGACGTCTAATTCCTTTCTTCGGGAACCTGGGCATCTCAGAAATAACCGCTGGAAAGATCCAGGAATACCGACTTCACAGACACCAAGAAGCTCTTAAGGAATTTGGCAAACCACCAGGCCATAGCACGATGCACCAAGAGATCGTGACCCTCCGCCAAACCTTAAAAACGGCATTGTGCAACGGATGGCTGGATCGTCTTCCTGACTTCTCTGAGCGATACCGGAAATCGCCAAAGATTTCGCACCGTGCGTGGTTCTCACCAACGGAATACAAACAACTCTACGAAGCGACACGAGCCCGTGCGCAAGAGCCGAAGAAACAGGGCTTCAAATGGGAGGCAGAACAGCTTCACGACTATGTCCTCTTCGCCGTCAATACCGGACTGCGACCCGACGAGGCCTGGCGCCTGCAGTTCCGCGATGTCACGATCGTTTTCGACGACAATTTAAGAAAGACAATCCTGGAGATCGAGGTTCGAGGAAAGCGTGGGACTGGATATTGCAAAAGTATGTCCGGTGCGGTGTTGCCCTTTAAGCGACTTCGAAGCCGGCTCCGGCCGGCGCGCATTTACGGCGCGAACGCGCCCACAGGAACCACCGAGACATCTGCAGTTCCGAACGGAGAATGGCGCACGCCCGAACCGACTGATTTAATTTTTCCAAAGTGGCAGCGAGAGCTTTTCAAAACCATCCTCGACGAGGAAAAGCTCCGCATCGACCGTGAAGGCCAACCGCGCACCGCGTACAGTCTACGGCATACATACATTTGTTTGCGCTTGATGGAAGGTGCCGACATCTACCAAATCGCCAAGAACTGCCGCACCAGCGTCGAGATGATCGAAAAGTACTACGCCTCACACATCAAGACCTCGCTGGATGCCGTTGCAATCAACGTAATGCGGCCAAGAAAGAGAAAGTCAAAAGAAGCTGCTTAACTGGAACGTAGCGAATCTTGCAGACGGTGTCTGCAAAATGTTGTTTTGAGGCCCTACATCATTGGCGCGATCCCAAAACACCTGCCGCCCACTCCAGATCAAGACCTTCTCCAGGGAAAACCCGCCTTTGGCGCGCTGAATTGTTCTACGACGATGTTGCAATACGTCATTAGTTATGGTTAAGTAATGACATATTGAAGCCACCAGCCGCAGCGCCTTTTCAGAAGATTATGCAGTACATCTGCGAACACGGGATTGTTAGGTCCCGCGATATCGAGGCCATCGGCGTTCCGCGGCAGTATCTCGTTCGTCTCTACCTTCAAGGCAAGCTCGATCGGCCTGCACGTGGCATTTACACACTTCCAGACGCCGACGTGACGGAACACCACTCCTACGCTGAAGTCACCAAGCGAGTCCCGCAAGCTACTGTTTGCCTGCTTTCGGCGCTTGTCTTTCACGAGATCACGACGCAGAGTCCTGCTTCGGTTTGGATCGCTCTCTCGAAAGGGGCAAGAACGCCTGCTCTCGCTTCGCCTTCGCTCAGGATCGTTCGGCTGTCAGGGCCCTCACTCACGGAGGGAATCGACAAACATAAGGTGGAGGGCGTCACAGTCCGTGTCTATTCAGCCGCGAAAACCGTCGCCGACTGTTTCAAATTTCGGAACAAAATCGGACTCGACATCGCAATCGAAGCCCTAAAGGATTGTCTTCGCCAGAAAAAGGCCAGCATCAACGAAATCTACCACTACGCCAAAGTCTGCCGGGTTAGTAATGTCATTCGCCCCTATATGGAGGCGCTGTGATTACGCTCTGACAATACCAACATCGAGATGAAACTTCGCCGCAATCAAAGCGCATTCTTCAGCGTCTCGCCAGGGGCAGAAATTCTTCAGACACTGTCTGAAGAATTCATAAGCCATCAATTTCGTCGAGCCGACGCTTATATGGATGTTTCATAAAGGACAGAAAAAGAAGCAGTTATATGTTGTTATGCATGAAATATGATTAAAATCATTGACAATTCGAGGCGGTGCAAAGCAACTCTATAGGATCAGAGCGAAATGCGAACGAGCACACTAGAACAATTGAGGCGACATCTCCGCCCTGGACGTGTGTATCGCAGAGAAGACCTTCTGCGCTGGTCCCGTAGTGTTGATCGACATCTCAAAGAACTTACTGCGGATGGGATCCTCCAGAAGCTCCGTACGGGCTTGTACTACAGCCCTTGCAAATTTGAATTTGGAGACGCTCCCGCGGACGAGCGCGAACTCGTGAAAGCATTCTTGAAGACGGACCGCTTTGTCCTGATCTCCCCGAATGCTTACAACCAGTTGGGACTTGGGACAACGCAGCTCTACAACAAACGGGTTGTCTACAATCAGAAACGGCATGGGACATTTTCGCTCGGCAATCGGATGGTCACCTTCGAACGCCGCATGAATGTTCCAAAGCAACTCTCTCCTGAGTTTCTGCTGGTGGATCTTGTTAATGAACTAGGCGACCTTGCTGAGGATAGAGATGCCGTTCTTTCTCGCGTTCGCGAAAAAGCCAAAGAGATGGACCCGAAAAAGCTCTCACGAGCGGTTTCGCTCTACGGCAAACATTCCACGCAGAAAAAGTTTCAGGAGATGGGGGCTGTCAAGGTCGCGCGCGCCGGTCCGGGATGAAATGATGTTGAAATCGGCGCTCCTTATCGTACTGCTTTAGCCGTCTTTATGCCGAAATCGCGTCTAGTAGTCTTCGTTTTGAGAAAAGAAACGGGATCCTCTCTTGTTCAAGTAGCATTCCGCTTTCAGCTAGATGAACGTAGAGTGCATGCTCATCGAAAGTCAGTTCCAAGTTTTCTTTGGCTTGGCTTTTCGGGGTACCAACTACAAATGCTGAATACTCTTCAAATGTATGGCTGTCCATGAGCACACTTGCGATAGAAGAAAACGTCTTGCGCAGGTGCGCCAAGGTCTCGAAGCCATGACAATCCAAGTCTCCCCAATAGAAAAGTCTGCACGATGCGAGCCAACCAGCAGTCGAGAGCAATGCCGCACCGTCTCCGCCGCCGAAGAGCGCGACCGTCTTTGGCAACAAGGGTAGCGACAAGAAAGTCATTTCGTTTTCGACGATAAGCACCGTTGTTCCAGCCAGCGGTAGATCCTGAAACTGATCCAGCGGCGTAGCGAAATCGTTTGCTGGAAGGTTGAGTCCTTCAGTAAGGCGTTGGTCGAGAAGTCGCAACCGGACTAGCGGTTGCTTGTAACGAAAGCCGAATCGGGTCTCAAATCGGCGGGAGTCAGTACCGACAGTCATCGGAGCAACAACAGGCAGTAGCTCGCTCAAGATTCCAACATGACGCTCCACGAACTTTGTATCAACAACTACTGGTAGCTCACGCAGGTAACAGTTGGGGCGCGGGTTGTGTTTCAGGTGAAGGGAAACGTTGAGGAGCCCATCCCAATGCCCCGCATGATCGATGACCTTAAGCGGCTTTGCTCCCATCCATGAAACGAGCTCTGGACATCTCTGCCTGATCAAGTCACGGTCCTTTTCGAACTGTGCGACCTCCGCCACTTTGTTGAGAAATTGGACGTAGTCATCCTGCGTGGGGAATGTGACTTTGGCTGGGACGTTTTGCATCCCCATTCGGCGGGAATTCCGCTGCTCCCAAGTGATTGCGTAGCCATAGGTCAACTGCTCCTTTGAGCTTTTACGCAACGATTCGATGGCGGCACGGTCGCCCCCGAAATCCTTTGGGCTCTTTAGGCCAGAACCGAATAGAGCAAGCGGAAACAACGATTCTCCGGTGCACAAAGAACGCAGAAAGTCCTCATAGCGATTTATGGCGCGGCGGCGAATTTGCTCAGGCGTTAACATGAAGAGGTTGAACAGGCGCTTGCCTGGCTAAATGCTCCTGCACTTCCTCCACCGAGATAGTGCGAACGGTGGAGAATTGGGTAGTCGGATTGAGGGTCAGATGATAGCTCGAAACAAAGGTCTCAACGACCCGGGCGCGCGCATCGAAAGGGCAGACGATGAGGAGCTGAAGATGAAATTTGTCAAACAGTTGAAGCGCATACCGAGAATTGGTTTCGTCAGATCGTGAGAACATTTCGTCCACAACGACAAAGCGAAATGACTGCGGATTCTGGCGGTCCTTCGCAATGCCATATTGATACGCAACCGCTGAAGCCAAGATCGTGAAGGCGAGCTTCGCTTTTTGACCTCCTGACTTACCACTCGTATCCTCGTAGATATTTTCCTGCTTCCCAGTCTCCGTGTCTCGCTCTTCTACCGCGAATGAAAGCCAATTACGCGTATCCGTTACCTTCGCCGACCAATCCGGTTTTTCTCGAAACAGATCAATGAGCTCGCTAATTCGTCGAAAAGCATTTTCGCGCGATGGGCCATCAGGAGCGAGTCCGTATTCCAGACAGCTCTTGAGCCGTCCCCTAAAGTTCCGGATGTCGGGCTCTGCCGTATGAGTGGCCCGAATTGTGATGTAGGTACGGGGCGAGTACTCGATGCTTTTCAGCGCCGCGTTGAGATGGGTTATCTTGCTTTGAATCTCCTCGCAGTGGTCTTCGAGCGTATCCTGGAACTTCACCACGTGTACCAACACGTCGCGACTCATTAAATCCTGAAACTTTTGATCGTGCCGAGGCAAGTCGTCGCGCCGCACGTTTTCTTCGAAGCGCAAGAACTCAGGAATAAACTCCACCCCAGAACTCAGATCCGCCTTGAGGTTCGGAAATTCGCCGAGGAAAGTGACCATCGACCGGTTGATAAAGTTTACCTGCTCAGCACGGCTGTTTTGGAGTTTCGACAGTTGCTCGCCGACGCATGTTCCCGTCAGATGTTGCAAATGGGATGCATTTCCGATGGTGACTTTGTTTCCGGCTTTGGTTTCGTCGAGCAACGCCGATACTGCCGAGTCGAAAGAGGTGATATTCACGTCCGTGAAGTCGGTGAGAGTAACCTCGCAGCCAGCCAATCGCCGGTTGTATTCCTCTTGTTGATGTTTGAGTGCTCCGCGCTGGTCTGCACTGTCGGTTTTTGACTCATCCACAGATCGAATTTGTGACTCAGTGGCTTGGAGTCGGGATTGAAGGTCCCTGATCTTATCGGAACTCTGCTCCAAAGTCTGCTTCTGCTGTTCGAGCTGTTCTCCCCGCGCCATCGTTGAGTGCCAGTCGATCTCTGCGAACGTGCGAAAGCTTTGCATCCGACCCGCTTTTGTGGCCCGGTCTGTTGCAGCATCCTGACGCTGCTTGGATGCGGTGATCGTTCTAGCCTGACTCTGGGCGGCGGCTGCGACTTGCTGTTGCTCTTCCTCCAAACTTTGAATCTTATCGAGATTGGACCAGCCGAGGATGTAGTAGCGGGGGTCGTCGATGCTGGTCGAGTCGTCTTTGACGTGCCGGGTCCCTGCGGACCGGATCAAGCCCTGCCTGGTAAGAGCAAAACCGCTGGAGCTCTCAAAGTCATCGATCGTTTCGCAGCAACGGTAATTAAAGTGGGTGCGCAACTCGCTCTCCACCCAGGTTGAAAGTGGATGGCCGTCCTTGACCTTCATTCTCTCGATGACGCGGCCCTTGTCATGCGACGCGTGGGGGAGTGTCGTCTGCCCAGGCACGCGATGGTAGACGACGCGGCCGCGCAAATTATTGTCATTGATGAAGTGATTGACTCGGGAGTAGAAGCGTTCAGGGACGAGCATGGACAGGCCGAAGCCCCGCAACAGGCGTTCAAGCGCACCGCGCCAACTCCCGCTGTATTCATCTCTCACGTCCATTAGCTCTCCGGCGAAAGGCAACTCCGAAATATCTACTCCAGCACCATTGGCGATGAACAGGCGCATTCTGCGCTCCCGTTCGGGGATTAGGTCGGGTCTTTCGCGAAGTGATCTGAGTTCGTCCTCCAAGATTTCGTGTTCTTTTCGCAGCTTCGTGAATTCCTGCTCCGCAGTGGCCTTTGCGTTTGCCGCAGCCGTGATGACCTCGCTCTGTTGTGTCTGCTCCGCTTCGGCCCATCGCTTTAATTCCTCGAATCGAATTTCATCTCTAATCTCTTCCTTCAACCCTAGTTCTGCGAGACAAGTTTGATACTGATTCGCCAAGACTCGCTGTCGCTGTTCAGTCTCGCGGATTGCGTTCAACTCGGTCTGCACCCGCCTGAGCTCCTTTCCCACTTCGTCATTGTCAATTGCCTGCTTCATCGAGAATTGTTGGTCCTCAAGTTCTGCCCGTCTGTTCGTTAAGTTCTGAATCTCGACATCCAATACCTGGATGCGTTTGGCGATGGCGGCGAGTTCGTCAGCAAGAAGCGCTCGGAGCTGGAACGCAAACCAAGCAGGCAAGACCCTCTGAATTTGCCTGGCTTCTTCCAACCGTTCGTCATATTTCGAGATCTCGCCCGCTTTCTGAACGATCGGCTCTAGGTACTGCAGTTGCTTCTTTGCATCCTGAATAGCTTCCCAGCAATTCTTAAGGTCCTGGTAGTGGCGTTCTAATCTGTCGACGAGTTCTTTGGAGTCAAGCCGCTCAAGCATGTGGTCCCGTATGAACGTGCTGACGTGCGTGATCTCTTTGATGGCAACAGTCTGGCTGAACAGAGCGAGTGTGGTGACAGACTCCATCTTCAGGTAATGGACGGCCTTCTCGGCGTACTCGCTAAAACTGTCTTCCACCTCAAAACCACAATTGCGAAGAGTTTTCTTCCAAGTTCGAGACTCGCCCAGACCTGCGAAGTCTTGCGAGATAGATCGCTCTCTCCTTGACACAAGGAACAGTCTTTTCACATCGTCTTCTTGGAACCACAGAATCTGGGCAAGGGTGACCGCTTCGCTGTTCGCAGCATTTGCGAAGGAAGCAAGCAAGATGGATGGTGGACCACCTGGTTTGCGAAGGAATTTCGTTTGCGCCCGCGATTCCTCAGAGTCGCTCTGGCTGCCATATGCGCCAAGTACGTAAGTTTTCTCATCGCGCTCTTTTTTCTTAGCGCCTCCTGCGGAAAGGTTATAGTTTCGCTTCGCTCGGGGAACGAGGAGCGTGAGCAAAGCGTCGACCAGTGTCGACTTTCCACTTCCGTTTTCGCCGATCAGCAGTGCAGTGCGACCGAGCGTGTCCAAAATGTGGATGTTCTCGTGGAACGTGCCCCAATTTCGCACCTCCAGTCGTTGAAGGCGGAAGCCGGGCGGTGGTGGTAAGCTATTGGCCGTCATGCAGGTTTATATGGGATTCAAGTTGTTTGCGTAGTTCCTTCAGGGTTTCCACGGGAAAACGTGCCTTCACAATTCGACGTACCTCGTAGCGCTCATCGTCTCCACCAACCGACAGCTTCCGCAGCAGTCCAAACTCTTCGGCCTTGATGAGTGCCCCTTCGATGCGTTTGTCGCCCTTAATTTGGTCATTGGTCTCCGGAAAGAAAGGAGCCGCGAGCTGCATGATTTCTTCTTTGCGCAGAATGAGGCGGCTTTCATCGTGTAATTTCTCATCAAACTGAAGAAGCTGCTCCCGCAGCAGCACCCCGATGACCGCAACGCCCTTGGTTAGCTTGTCGCGCCGGAATAGACGTGGGATGGAGATTCCTTCGTCCTGACGGGCCTGTTGCAGATATGCAAAGCCATCCTCTTCGTGAACCACAAGCTCCAGACCGACATCGAAGAAGTAGTTCTCAATGTGGGAGCGATTCCGGAGTAGCATTGTCCAAAGATCCAAATCCTCAGCATAAACTGCATCTTGCAGCAGCCGAACCTTGACCGCGGCAGAAGGAGACGATTTGGTGGGCGCAGGATTCATGTGTTTGAAAAAACAACTTGAGGCACGCGAAACCTGCGTGCCTCGCCAGGGAGTTCGATCGAGTCAAATGACTCAAATACCACGTGGGGGGCCGTCTGAGTCCGCGATCAGCAAGTAAGCAAGCACTTCGAGAACGCCGTTCCGCGGTGGGCAGAGGGCAAGTAAATCTGGCAAAGCTATCTGAACACGCGTTTGGAGGCAATCGCGAATGTTCTGTCGCAATCGGTCGAAGTCGACCGGATGAAGGCGCAGAAATAACGCGAGTGTTTCCCGATAGTCTCCGCCTTCACTGACCTGGAAAGCGCCGCCAAACTCAATATTTGTCGCTGGAGCCCAGGGTGCCTTTGACATAACAGATGAAAGTGCAATGTTTGAGTCTACGTCGATCAACTCGGTGGTCGTGGGCAAATTCCTCGCACGATAAGCCAGTGTTTTGATTTCTTGAATTAGCCGTCCGACTTCACGACGTTCTGCGGATTGTCGTGCATCTAGAACTCGCCGAAGCTGCGCCACGAGCCGTTCGTTGGAAGCGACCACCTTGCTGCCCTCGGTGCGAAGGCTAAACTGGAGCCTTCGCAGGAACACATCGTTGCGCAAATCGTCGGCCAAGGCCGGCAGAGCATAGGCAAGTTCGATCAGTTCGGCAAACTCCTTGCGGCGTTCAGGAGCGAGCAAGAAGTCCCAAAAGGCGTAAAAGCTTTGTCCTTGGCTGCTCTCCCGAAGCTGCTCCTGGGCGTCGAGCGTCCGTCCGACGATGGCTCCGCGGGTCTCCGATGAAGAATGTTGAACGGAGATATTTTCCGTGACCCGCCTAAAATGGCGTTCCACTTCACGAAAGTCGCCAAGCAGTTCGCGCGCCGTTTCGAGCACTGACGCGAAGCGCTCGTTGATTTGGGTTGGGCTGTAAACCCTTACGTTCCCAGTCCGCTCGATTTCCTCAATCTCGTGCTGAATCCGCGCTTGTTCTTTGTTAAGTTGGTCTATTCGTGTTTCTGCCTCGCCCGTAGAGTTCTCGACAATGTCTTTTAAAGTTCCTGCGAGGTTCTTGAACTTAGACTCCGTGCCGACGTGAGTCTTTGGTTTCAGCATCTCCAGCCACTGGAACACTAATTCGATCTCCGGCGTCAGTTCATAAACCGGTTCGTCCTTTCCATCCGGTTGATGCCGCCACAAGTACCCGTGAACTTGGTCGGCCCACTCAACCAGGTAATCCTTCGCTGGTTTTGCGGCAATAAGCTCGCCGGTGTCGCTCAGTTCTCCCAACTCCGCCTCAAGGATCGCGCGCAGCCTGCTCTCGTTGATGCTGGGCGAGTGCTCGCGTTTGAAAGCTGTGAAAAGTACCGACAGTACCAGTGGCGCGTTGCGAGCCTGCAATAGCCGCAGGGATGCGGACTGCTGGAACTGCAACGCGAGATCGGCGTGGTTCACGATTTAAACCGCCAGTGTTACTTCTGCCACAAAAACAGGACACATGGTAACCGAAACATAATCACTGCGGTAGATGTGAGGAGATCGCCTGTTTCCGCCTTGGCTGTTGCACAACTCAGGGACCTCGGCGCACGCTAAAACGATGAAATCCGAAAGTGGCGCTGGCCGATCGTTAAACACCCGTCTCCAATAAAGCGTTCTGGTCTTAAGTTGAGCGCATTGTTCGATAAGCTTAGAATTTAAGCCGGTGGTGCGGCAACGGTTATGAAAATGTATGGCTTGATACTGCTGTTAGCGTTCGGTTTGAAGTGCAAGGGCGCATCAGATTCAAAACCTGGGCAAATAGCCGGTGACCTCAGTCTGCAATCAAACGTGAAGATTTCGATGCACGTTCCAAAGAGTCTTGAACGCAAAAAGCTACGGGTGCAGATTGGCGGACTGACCGCTGAAAAGCCGCCTGAGGTCCTTTTTGAATTGAGTCTTCGGTGCCTAAGCAGCAAGACTACTCATCATCTGGGATACATCAATTTCTTCAATGCTGTAAGTAGGCTCAGCCGTGAACCGACGTTCACTTTTGACTTGCCGGATCTCGCGCGCACTTCATGCCGCTTAGCTGATCTTTATTTGGCGATCGAGCCGCAAGGCGTTGTGGCGCCTGATTCATTCCCGCACGTTAAGTACGTGAATCTTCTTCCCGACAGCGATATCACTTCAGCGCCGCGAGACTAATTTCGCCGATAACGGGTTTCGCCTCTGCCGAAGGAGTGTTCGTTGGCGATATCGCAATCGTCGGGTCCGCGCTATCTTTCAGAATATCGCGAAGGTTCGAGACATCGAGGACGAACTTCCGATTTCTATCAGCGTGACTCTGCGCTTCAAAGAAATTGATCGTGCCGGCGAAGTGTCGAGCTTCCTGAGCGCTGGTAGGGCTCGCGGGCAGATTTAGGAAAACATCGTACAAGGATTCAGGGGGAACATTGGTCTGCAATCCCCTGAAGATCAGCGCGATCGAACGAGAGTCCGCTGCTGCGCCGGAGAACGTAGCAATTCCTGCGGAGGCGGCATCGGGCTTCAAAGTGACCTTGGTCGTCGCAGCTCCCAATCGTATGTCGGTTGCAACGCGTTTCGGAACGCCCGCGGAAGAAAAGGATGCGACCGTGTCGGCAAGGCGGCCGGATGGCCGCGTTTCGAGTGTCGAATATTGGTAATTGAGCTGGGAGGTACTGAGGCAGTCGCTCACTCTAAAATCCGCGAGTTTGCTGTCCGGCCCAACGAATTTAAAGCTCCGATTTAAAAATTCTTGGGTATTTAGGTTCCGACCACCGCCCTTGTTCCAGCTTGCCCAGAGCCGGTCGATATTGCTGTGATGTAACCAGAAGACAGGATCGTTAGCTGCCCAGGGAACACTGCCCATACCCCTACCATTCCCTACACGAACATGAACGGTGCCATGTAGGCCGTTGTCAAGGCTGCCACAAAATGTGGAGTAGTCGTCGTACTTCAGATCGTCGAGGTTGATCGGACTTACCCGAAGTCCGGCGTCGATCGCAGATCCCTGGTTCACTTGACGGTTCCGGTCCGGACGAAACAGCGCCTTGAGCGCTGAATCAGTCGGCTTGAGAAATTCAGGGGGCAGTGCCCTGGAAGAGGCGTCTATATAGTTCCAATAGGGCAGCGTAAAAGTGGGATCGCCGATAACGGCTCTGACGACCCGTTCGAACGAAAAAACAAAATACCGGTGCCAGGGCAGAAACAGATCCTCGATATCACCTGCATGATGAGGCTGGCAAGTACCCCACGTGCGTTCGGCTATTTGGGACGACTGGGGAGGCAAGTTCTTGAACACGCGCGCGATTTCTGATGCCTTGGTTGTGTCACCCCGTACGTCATGGGTATACCACCAAGAGTTCCAGTTCAGGGGGTCTTGCTCGGGCCTGTTAAGCATGGCATCGACCGCTTTGGCAAGCTTCACAAGCATAGCCTTGCCGTCGGGCGTGGCGGCGTCATATCGAGTAAGAACGGTCGGGCTTTGTGACAGGGCGCGCGGGGACCGGCCGAGCACAGAGGCAACAACGGCCGTACCGCCGAGGCGAAGAAAATTTCTTCTGGTAGGCATAATAATTAATCCTTTTTGACCCCCTGATAGAGGTCCAGCTGCACTTTCATTTCCGCAGACACATCCTTAATTAGCGATACAAGGTCAGTCGCAGGAGTGATTCCTGCTAGTTGCTTGTCTTCGAACACGAAAGACTGAATTCCGACAAGAACGGGTTGATGTCCCCCGCGCCCGTTTGTAACGTAAATTGGAGCTCCGCTGTCACCCAGATGGAGAGGGGCTGACAGCAATTCTGAGTGAACCTCTGTTGGTATCAGGGCGCAGGGGGCTATCGATTTAATAAGTTCGTTATTCTTTCGCGAAACGACTCCTTGTCGAAACACCGGCAAATTAGCATTTTCGCCCGGCAGGTCCGGATCAAGGCCTGCCGTAATAATGGGCGTTCCTTCGCGGGCGTTATCCATTTCACTTTCACTCGCGGTGATGCGGAATGGAACATCGAGTACTTCGTAATCGCCAAACTTGGGAAAGAGCTGGGGTCTTAGCAATATTGCGGCTAAATCCGAGTGAGGATCTTTAGGAACATATAGAACTTTCCCTAGTTTCGGATTGAGGTCGAGAGGTACAAGAGCGGTTCCGCCGCCATCCTTCTTGTTAAATCGGATGGAAAGGTGGATAGTGGGCGGTTCGCATTTAGCCCAAATCGGATCGACCAGGTGCCGCGCCGTAATCAAAAAGCGCAGAAAGCGACTGGGGTTGCCCGCCTGAGGAACCGTTACCACAAACGCTGTGCCTGATGGCTTCTCTTCTTTTGTTCCCGTTCCTGCGTAAAGAAACAGGACGGCGCGCGGAATGATCCACGGTCCAGAACCTGGTTGCGCGGGTTGGTTTAGGCCTGGTGCAGTCTTGGCGATATCCGCAAGAATCTGGTCGACCGGTACTTTCCCAGCGGTTGCGGTCGCTTGCAAGACCTCGTCTACCGACTCCGCTTCGAGTAGGTCCACCAAGTTGGCACGCTCGTAGAGCGCACGTTCATCCACAAGTGTCTTCTTCTCCGATGCGCTAAGACAGGCTGATTTCTGCAGATTCCCCCAGCCGATGTCGCCGATGAATTTTTTCCGGAAAGGTGTGCAGTCTTCTCGCTTGTAGCCCGTACAACTGGGTGCGAAGAACGGTACTACGAAGATGGCGAGGAGCAGGGCAAGGCGCAGGTCGACAAAGCAGCGGCGAGGGGCACTCATTCTTACGGCTCCAGTCGTGACGAACTCACCTGTCTGTCGAGCGCCCTAAGCAGGTGTTCAACGCCGTTTCGCCCGCCGTTCAATCCAAGTATCACGGCAAAGTCGAAATCAATTCCTAGGCTGCTTTTGGAAGCTCAAGACGAGTAGAAGCCCCCCTCGGACGTGAAGCGCGGTCAAAGCTTCACTCTTCCCCTCGTTAACAAAGCGCCGCCAGCATACTGCGCCGATTTCCGAATGTCAACGACATGGGACTTTCATTTCCGCAAGTTAATTAAGTACGTCTCGACAGTGGACTGTTTATCTGGCACCCTTGGACCTTCTAGATCCTATCAAGGACTTCGTTCGAGCGGCACAGTGTCCGGAGGGCTAATGGACATTACGAGGCGCGAACTTATTCGCAGCGCAATCCTAACGAGCTCAGCGATGGTGCTTCCTCAGCCGCGTCGTGGCGGTTTGCCGCCGACTCCAGAGAATGCAGTCTCATCGCAGCCGATTCTTTATGACAAAGATGGGCTGATTGTGCACAAGAATATGGATGGAGGGGACACGGCTCAACGCGAAGGATGGTACTGGCTTGGTGTCAATATTAGGGAAAAAGTGACCAGTAACCCGTGGCCGGTTGCGCGGACGTTGACATTCCCGGAGGTCCTGCGATTGCTTGAGCCTAACGGAGATGGCGTCTTCTACCGCCATCCCAAGCTATCGCCGTGGAACAACCCGTACAGCAAAGAATACGGCTTCTCCCGAGACCAAATGGTGCCGTTGGTAGCGGCTATGGGTGTTTGGGGTTACACGGAACCGTTGCGCCGACTTTGGAATGCTCTGCCACAAGACATCGTGGGAGGCATGAAACACACATTCAATGGGGAATGGGTCAAGATTCTTGGCCAGAAGACCGTTTATACCGGGGACATTGTGGGTCCAGCAACTGTCAACCTTTTCAGGCGGGCATGGAGCGAGGATCCCAGCAACGATTTGAGCGGCGAAAGGGAACTAAGAGTAAATGTTGATCTCCGAGTGAAAGCGGCAAAGGACCCCGACAACACTGGCGATGATCTTAATCTGATCGTGATGTTACTAACGTCAATCCTCCGCTTCAAGAGCGGTATCAGCACAGACGGAGTTAATATCTATCGCACCTCTCGACCCGACAGTTACGGCTCTTATTTGGGCGAGTATCGCAAAAGATACGGCGTTGATCTAGGCGCGACTCCACAGGAAGTCAAGCGTAGACTTGACGAAGGCATTGCTGCACACTGGACGAAGGACGCGTCTTCAGTGTTCGGCGCGATTCGCTGGTATCATCGAGCTGAGGTCGGTGCTAATCCTGCGTTGGCCGAACTGTACGCTCCCATCATCCATGCTTATTTTGAATAAGAGTGCAACCGCGTACCTTAAGATTCTCTCCATCAGCATGCCCATAACGGAGATAAACGCAGGGCATCTAGGTTCATGGTCGTGATTTAGGAACTGGCCCAGGCGCATGGCTGGTCATGTCCAAGATAACGCCAGGAGCTCCGGCACTTCCTTCCGGCCCGACGGGCCCAGCCGGTCCTGGTGGACCGTGGGGGCCTGCATCGGTGCCCCCGCACCTATCCGTTCCAGGTGCACCCTGTCCGCCCTCTCCTCCGTCTCCCCCTGCACCCCCGTCGCCGCCTTTTCCCGGCAGTCCTCCGCACGGACCCTTGCAGTCCACTGTCACTAGAGGTGCCATCGGTCGAACGCGAAAAGTAGCAACCTCGCGGGTTGTAAGAATATCTAGTTTGCTAAGCGGGCCCTGTCCGATGCCGAATCGGACGGCGTAGAAGATTGATCCACCCGTACCGCCACTGGCACCTCGGGCACCAATCCCACCCTGGATTCCAATGCCACCTGGCGTACCGTTGCTTCCGCCGTGACAGCCGGTTATATCCCATTCTCGTTGAGTGCCCTGTCTTCCGTTTGGGCCCTTAGGCCCCTTAGAGCCTGGACTCCCCTGAGTACCATCTTCGCCGAAATCCTCAATTCGCAAAGGAGTACCAATCATCCGCTCTGCCGAGATTATGACAGGGGCTGCGGACCTTCCGTTCTCGTCCAAAGGACGATTCACCCTGGGCTCAAAGGAAACAATTTTCACAGTGCCCTCGACCTTGATTTCAACTGCGTCAAAGGATAGTTTGTTTCCGTTGGTCACGATCAGCGCACCATCTCTGAAAATGATCCGATCCGCTTGATAGTTTTTTAAATCAGTCAGAACGACTCTACCGCTGATTTCTTCTGTGGTTTGCAACACTTCATCAGACAATGTACAGCTACCACGCGACGTCTCAAGTACGAAGACAGCTTGAGAAAACTTAGGGACGTCGCACGTAAACGTTGTATCGGATTCCGCCAATGCATCTCCAGGTTTCCACGCACGGTCACAAGTTGCATCAAAAGCATGGTAGTAGCTCACTATTGGCTTTTGTGAAGGATCTTCTCCCGACGTTCTTCTCCAGCGGCTCTTAAAGAGCAGCCTATTGTTGCCTGGCTTCTCAATAGAGCAAGCGATCGCCGACCCTGACCCGCCGTTGTTCTCCATGCATCGAGACCATGCTGCCAGAATTCCTGGATCGGCGGTTTTGACAAATTCATAAAATGTGCTGGAGGAACTTGCGTTGCGTTCATCGCTTGAGCAATGTTTCTGTTTCCAGGTGTCTTGTGCACCTTGCGCCCAAGAGCCACCTATTTTGAGCGGGACATCAAAGAGTTCGAGGCCAACAGACAAACCAGCGTTGATTGCGTCGTTATGCGTACTGAACGTTGCTGTGCATTCCCATTTTCGATAATTTTCGCTGTTGGCTTGGGTGCTGTTGACCATTCGAATGTTAAACACACCGTTTCTCAACACATCCGCGCATCGGTCAGGGGGAGCAGTTTGTGCAGATACAACCAAGCAAATGGAAAGCGCTGTAGCGGCAACTTCAGAGATCACGGTGCGACGCATCAAGGTTCTCCTCTAAGTCGAGCTATGCAGAGGTGAGAGGTGTATGCACTCTTTACACATCATGGCAGTGGCGATTTTCTCAACCTTCACGTCGTGTTGGCCACTTGCGTCAAAGTTTATTACGCTTTCAAAGAACGTGAAGCACGGTCAAAGCTCCACTCTTCCGCTCGCCGAAAAAGAGCGGCCAGCATACTGCTCCGGTTTTCGAATGTCAACGATTAAGTGATACAACACACCCAAGCTTAAGTCGGCTAGTTACTTACTTCGATATTTCGACGATCGATCCTTCCGATCGAGAAAGTGGCGATAGCGGATGATATAGATAGGTTCTTGGTTGATAGGTTAAGAGCTTGTCCTGCTCGAAGCAGTCAATTCGGTAACGCGCCCCTGCTCGTCGACCAAGGCAATCTCGATCCCAGCGTCCTTGGCACGGGGGACCAGCCTCAGAGCCAATCGCTCCGTAATCTCGGTGTGCGGAACAACGGCGACTTGACGTCCACCCTTCTCACGAGCCATGAGCAGACCAACCGCTTCGCATAGCCCTCTACGCAAACGCGATGTCTGTCCGGCATGCTTTGTGTTCACAATTCCGCCCTTGCACTCCGCTAAGATTGCCACTCCTGGTGTCCTTCCCACTACGTCGCCAAGTCCCGGTACCGACGAAACCATGATCACCTGTTCGTTGCGGACGTACTGTCCGCAGTAGTTCGTGGTGCCGTGCCCTTCCATCAGTATGAACCCCTGGCCCGAAAGCCAATGCGCGATCCCGAACTGCTTTGCGTGCTCACCGTCAGGATGAAGCTCAATCGTGACAAGATCTGGCACCGTCCGAAACAGGTGCATGCCATACGCGAGCATCACCGCGGCTTCGGTAAGATGCCGTTCCTTCCCGCCCGTGCATTTGCCACAGCGATTACTGGGCGGATCGAGTTCGATGATCAAATCCCCAAACATCTGAGTTCAGCTTTCTCTGCGTCGAAGACATCCTGGCCTGTTCTTGCCCAGACCCAGCACGCTACGGGACTCATCTCCACCACCGTCACGAAATTAGAAGCAACATGTCACGAGAGACGCCCTTCCACTCCTGGAACAGATTAATCGTTCGGATGCTGACCTTCTGTCCTTTGGAACGACGGAACTCAGCTTCCATCGGGCGTTTCGCCATCGGGTAAAGCAGTATTGCCTCACAGGAGTTGTTAACATCCGAATCCGGCAAATTGTCGAGGTAGGAGTTAACCTGAAACAAATGTCCAGAAATCAGTTTCTGCGTTCCTTCGTATCTTTCCGCTTCTAGCGGATCGGAGGTGTACTTGCATTCGATCAGAAGTTTCCTCGAACTGGTCGTGATACACACATCGGTTTGCATTTTTGGCAGTAGCCGCGCGGACTCCAACCTATCGGTGGCGAATTTCCAACTGATGTCCTCGCGACCCACTGCAACGTGCCCACTCGTGAAAACCAGCCGAGCCTCTCTCTTATAGAAATTGCGTACAAACTGCTCAAACAGAGCGGCCATCTGCTTAGGATCTTGCAGGAACGACCGAAATCGCCAGCTCCCTGCCTTTTCAGTGGGCAGAAGATTGGCGAATAGCAACTCGCACACCCTGAGCAGAAAGTCATACAGGTGATTGTTCCGATAAAGTTGGACCTTCCCAAACACTTGGCTGGAGAGATCGACAGTTCCGACCTCAGCCATATTGTGCCAATGCTCAATCAGCTGTTCACGATTGAAAGCGTCGATTCCATCTGCCCTAGTCAGGCGAGAGAGGGTAGTTTTCAAAATTCTATTGTGGAGCACATCGTAACTGAGCTCATCGAATTCGCAGTGCGCGTGACCTCGAAACAGGAGCCCTCGTTTAAGAGTGGGCTGGAATTGAATCCTGCCTCGAAGAACCTTCGTTTCCTCACTATGGGCGAGATAGCCGCGATCGAAGCCCTTTTTCAATAGGTGGGTCACTCCACTGATGAGAACACGAGCAAAGAGGTTTATGAGATCAGTGCTCTGGGTCGGATCAATTTTAACTGTCTCACTCTCTTCGAGCTTGTTCCACGCGTAGCACAGCAGGTAGTACACATTGGCGATCGGGATTTCCATAGAACGCTAATCCAGCAGAGCAGACACCTGCGCTTGTACTCTGTCTTCATCGTTCAGCCAGTACTCCTCAAGGAGAGGCTTAATCTCGGAGGTGACGACACTCTCATACCATCTCTGATCGAGCTGGATGGCATCCAACGGGCAAAAATAACTGTGTCCGATCTGATATCCGGGGCCGAGGTTCTTTTGATCCGCAGAAATCTTCTTGTTCAGTTCTGTCATCCGATCAATTATCTTCTCAACCATTGATTCTCCCGCCCCGTGGTGCAGTAAGTGTTCGCGAAAACGAGGACTGTCGAACTCAGGCTTAAGGGTGATGAACCGAAATCTCCGGCGAAGAGCATAGTCCACCATCGCTAGAGAACGATCTGCAGTGTTCATCATTCCGATGAGATATACGTTCTCCGGTACAAAAAAGGTCTCATCGGCCGAGTTTGAATAGGCCAAGGGAATGCCGAAATCCTTCCCCCTTTTGTCTGGTTCGATCAACATCATCACTTCGCCAAAGATCTTGCTAAGATTTCCCCGATTGATTTCGTCGACGATATACACGTAGGGTCGATTCTCTGGATCACGCTGGGCCTTACGGCAGAACTGGAAAAAGTGGCCATTCTTGAGCTCGAAGTGGCCACTTTCTGCTGGCCGGAAACCTTGAATAAAATCCTCATACGAATACGACTGATGGAACTGGATCATTTGCACTCGCGTCTGATCGACTGATCCGATCAATGCGTAAGCTAGACGCTTCGCCACGAAGGTCTTTCCGACACCCGGAGCGCCTTGGAGAATTACGTTTTTCTTCTGTCCGAGCGCAGCGAGCATTCCATCGAGTTGTTCTTCGCATAGGAACAGGACACTCAGAGCATCCTTCTTCAGGAAAGGAGCCGGCTTGGACGCTGCCTTCGGATTTAGCTCATCTATCAGACTCCGAATCGCTGCGAACTCATCCGGCGTCAGTCTGAACAAGCTGCCTTGATTGTTGATCAGAGGCTCTGATTGTTTCAGAGCCGGATCTTTTTGCAGCTCCTGCAAGGGAACGGGATTGCCGATCTGCTCAATTTTCTCGAATTCAATGGCCTCGGCAGACTCGGCCTCGTGTAACCCTAGCCCCATTGTGATTCTGCAAATCGCAACGATTTCGCGATCCGGGCTGGTCACATATCCGACAACCAAATCTCCCGGCTTGACCTCCTCAAAACACTTGTATCGTTGCCTCTTGTTACCAAGTTCGTTATGTGACGTATATGTCTGTCGTCCGCCCACCGGGGTTTCGGCAAAATTCCAAATCTTAGGATTTGCATTTAGCCACCAATATCTTTGTGACCCATCAAGAACATCAGCGGGCGAGGACTCGCCCTCTAGTCCCACTGCATGCTTGAGAGCTTTTAGGGTGCTCGGGTCGGAAACCGCAGTCAGAGTTTTAACAGGGACTTGCAAATCCTCCTTAAGATTGAAGGCGCCTTTCTTTACCCAGCGAACAGAACGCACATTTCGGTAAGATGGACGATCCTTTTCAAAACGATAATCGCTTTCAACGAAACCAAATCCGACGATCCTCCTCGTCCCCTCCTTCACGAACAACCCGTCCCCAGGCCGCATCGTGTTCACGAAATCCCAACACTTTTTGGCGTCATTCGTCTGCTTGCCTGCGGCTGGCGACTTTTGTTGAAGGGCTTTCTGGATCTGCTCACGAGAACTAAAGGAACTGAGATCTCCTAGCTCATCGCATCCAATCGCCACGCACTGATGATCGTAAAAATCCGCCCACTCGGAAGCCCCATCGCCAGCCCCAACGATCCAGTACTGAATTGAAGCAGCATCATCCTTGCCTGACCCCGGTTTTTGAGAATAGGCCTTGTAGAGCCAACTAAAAAACTGATCGATTTCCAAATTGAGGGGGAGATCGGTTTGGCGGCCGACGACCTTCAAATATTGCTCTGCGAAAGGTTTAACAGCATCCCTAAACTTCACCAAGCGCGAAACTAGATCGTCAGACGATGCGAATGTTGGTTCGATATCGAGAAAATCCGCTGCGAACTCATCACGTGCATTGAAGAGCACAAACTCTTCGGGAAATAGAAACCCAGCAAGCTCGCTGACGGCGGAGTTGCCGAAGTAGGCTAACCGATATGCTTCATCGCCATTGAATTTGCGAATTCGCTCCGGTAGGGGATCCGTTCCATGTGCAAGATAGAGGAAGCTGGCACGGTATCTCTCGATAGGGTGATTCGGGCGGCCTAAAGCATTGGCTCTCGCGAGAGCCATAACGGCGAAGCAATTCAAATGCTGGCCGATCTTCTGAAAGTCCGGCCACTCTGCTTTTTCTATATTTTCGCGTTTGGAAAACTCTTTAAAGAACTCATACTGGTCCTTGCATGAATTGTCCTTGAACCAGGACGCGGCTTGTATTTTGAACTCGTTGAGGTACTGGAGAACTTTGTCCATGCATTCACCATCAATCGTCGTGACTGGGTCGCTTTCGCTATCGCGTCTCAGACCGAACTCGCCATTTCCAAGAATCGGCAGAACGCATTCGCGAGCTCGACCTGACGTGGCGTTCTGCACTCCACTTGGAATAATCTGGGGCTTCCTATCAAGACCGCAACGCAGCGCGCACGCGAGACTGCGACATTGAGCCGATTAAGACTGTAGAGAAATTCCATTCCTCTAGGCGCATCTTCTGGAGTTGATGTTGTCATTGAGTAGAACACGACCGGCGCCTCTTGGCCTTGGAACTTATCGACCGTGCCTACCCTCGTCCCCGGTGGGACTCGTTCCATGAGCGCCGCCACTTGAGCATTGTAAGGAGCAACAACCAGAACATCCTCAGCCCTAAGCGCTTGCTTCATGCCCTCTTTGTCGCTCCAAGTTGCTCGCGTTTGCAGAAGATCTTCAACCATCGTAACAAGCCTTTCAACTTCCTCGGGAGACTCGTTCTGATTCCCGGTGTGCTCAACCGGAGAAAACCGCAGGCCGGTCCCATCGAGCGGAGTATTACAGTTGAGCCGCTGACGACCGTTCTCGGGTCTAGGCAGAAGCCTGCCATCGTAGAAGACCTCGGAAGTGAATGAACACACGTTAGGGTGGAGGCGGCGGGTTTCGCTCAGGAACAACCCCTGACTGGCGCTGATGGTTGCGTGCCCGTTAAGCAAATGTCCAAGGGCTGAAACCTCAGCGCCCGGCGGATGAATACCCCGCTGAGGTTGGTCGAGCTGCTGTGGATCGCCCAACAAAACAATACTCGTAGCAGCCTGCGAGACAGCAAGCGTATTTGCTAGAGAAATTTGACCAGCCTCGTCCAAGAAGAGGACATCCACAGAATTGGCCATCTCCGGTCGCGCCCAGAGCCAAGCCGTTCCAGCTGCAACCTGAGCTGACCCTCCTCTTAGAGCACTCGACACAGCTTGGTTGTCCTCCGCCTGTGTGACCGCGGCTTCCCGACATTGTTCGCCATCGTTGCACTTTTGAATTGCCCTCAAAGGAACTCCCGCTTCCAGTGCGTGCCTGCAGACTTCATGCAGAAGGTTTGTTATGACCTTGTGGCTGACGGCGGTGATTCCAACCCTTCGGCCATCCCTTACGAGATCAACGATCATCCGTGCTCCACTATATGTCTTGCCCGATCCGGGTGGTCCTTGAATCGGCAGGACGCAAGGCTGCGACGAAAGGGATCCCACAAGCTGCCTTGCGCTTTCAGTTAGCCGTCCATCGGACCCAATTAAGGGACCTGCCATGTCCTCAAGTGACCGCGGCCCCCGTCGCAAAAGAAGATCTCGCGCCGACTGAAACGTGCCCTGCCCGACTGTTCCATTATCGGCGACGGCAGACGCCACCCGGAGGAGGCTAGTGCGTAAGACTTCTGAATCCACGATGTCAAAAGGTATCAACGCGGTTGGTTGCGGAACACTGGAGGTAGCTCCCCTCTTCAGGTCGATCGTTCGATTGTGATCGTCGATAGCAATCAAGTCTCCGGCACTCTTTTGAGTTCTCGGATCGCGGACTTCAAGTGCCCGATCAATTGCGTGGTCTTGAGGTGGAAACCGATAGCGATGGATCAGAGAGCGTTTGATCCGTCCCGCTTCGCCAACGTATTCGAGCCCGCCCAGCGCAGTCTTGTCCTCTTGGAGTTCATCATCCGAAAGCTCACAAAGCCGGAAGTATTCCCACCAAGCAGATTTCTCTTCACGTCTGTGCCATTCCAGCATTTGAGCAAGCAACCATCGTGCTCGTTGTTCCTCGGTCCACGCAGTCTCGTCATCGGGAAGGTCTGAGATTAAGCGGTCCTTCACATCGCTCACTTCGTCTAGTTGGGCTGCAAGATCCAAACCCGGCTTGCCCGACCTCGTTTCCGGCCGCGGAATCGCTTGACCCGTGCGCGCCTCATGCTCTGTCCGCAGGGCCTCCAGCCAGTCTCGAAGTCGCAATGTAGATACACAGTCGTCTTGGTTGTAGCCTTTGATTGTTTTGAGAAGACTCTCTATTTCACGCTGACCTCCGAGCGCGAGCGCCGCTTCGAACGTGTTCAGGGCAACATTCGCCTCCCGAAGCGATACGACTCGAGAAAACGCATAAAGCGGTTCGAGCCTCTTGATGGAATAGCTTTCTACCGATGCGCGCAGACTCTGTCGGACCACCCGATAAAGATCAACGAAAATACCGGCTCTCAGGAGTTCATCGACTTCATCGACACACGTGGCGTGCCGTCCCGCTAGGCGCTTTATGGCCGTTGGCTCGTAAGGTGCATAGTGATAGATGTGCATTGCCGGGTCTCTTTGCCACCGATCCATCACAACGTCTATAAAGTCTTCAAACGTTTTCTTTTCTTCTGTACGGTTGAAGGCCCAAAGTGATTCGTATCGCGGTTCGGCGCTTACCTCAAGCGTGAGAAATCCAATCAAGTATTCCAACCCTTGGTCAAGAACGTACGGGTTCGATTCAAGATCGAGAAACAAATCTCCCGCGGAAGGAGCGGGCAAAGTAGCGAGACCCTTATCGATCTCCATTGGTTCGAGCATCTCGTAACATGTTTTCCCTTGCTCTCGTCCCATCATCTGGAGGCGCGCTTGCTCTCGGATGCGCAAGAGGGCTGCCTCTCCGATGCGATCAGTCTTTGGCTTTACTGGAAGCGCCAAGGCCGCCAGGCCGGCCATCGTGCTTACACTCCGCTCGCCCAACGCTTTGCGCTGATTCCGCGATATCCCGGCGACCAATGACAAATGGTCGTCATCACGCCGACGTTTGTCGCATAGCGGATACCAAGAACAAACCTCGCAATGCTCAGTCGGCTCGGGGTACGTGTCGCGCTCGATTTTCCACGCAGTCTCGTACTCTCTTTTGATCCTTCGGTAGTACGCGATGTAGCGTTGAACAACAAACTCTTCGGCCTTGACGCCACCACCAAGGACCACGTACATACGCTCGGGTTCCAGTTCTTGAATCCGGGACAATAAGTCCGAATAGAAGCACAGTTGAATAACTGCCCCGGACTTTGTGCTTCGGGCCAGCTTTGTATCGACCACTTCGTACGCCCATAGACCGAGCGCACTAGCCCTATCCACACGAATGAGGAAATCAGCCCGTCCTCGCCATGGCCCGTCCAGAAAAGTAGCTTGATAGACCGCAGGCGCTCCAGAGCGCAAGGCTCGAATCGTTTCAGAAGCCGCTTCTTGCCACGACGCGCCTACGTCAATCTGTGTGACGGCAAGACTTTCCGCATCTATCAGATGACGCAGGTATTGCTTCTCGTGTTCCAACCCGAGCTTCTGCAGCAACTCGATGGAGGGATCGTCGAAGAATGGCTTCTTGATCTCTTTTCGTGATTCGGCTCGGTCCAATGTGAGGGTCTGCTGACAGGCCAGAAAGTTCGCTATGTCGGTCGCCGAAAACATTTACGGGAGCTCCCTTCGTCGACAGTCAAGGACACGATGCAAGCTATTGAGCCATTAGGTACGCGGCGCAATTCTTGTTATTATCCACATAAAATATTGATTCTATGGTGTTTCGGAGGAGTGTCTGTGGATTTCGCGTGCGGTGAGAGGTGAGATGCTGCGAACCATTCGCCAACTCAGAGAGAGAATAGCTCCAAAACGAGCGAAGGACGCGGTCTGCGTACTCGGCTCAGAGAAGCAGGAAATGTGAATCTGACAGACTACCACGCGAAATACTACGCGTATGAACTGACAAAACGATGCTCTTCCGACAGCCTAGAAAAGCTCGCAGGGGCTGTCGCCAGCGCGCAGGTCGATTTGAATCCCCACCAGGTCGATGCAGCTCTTTTTGCGTTTAGTTCACCGCTTTCAAAAGGGGCATTGCTGGCCGATGAAGTCGGTCTTGGGAAGACGATTGAAGCGGGTCTGGTGCTCTCCCAAAAATGGGCAGAACGAAAAAGGCGAATTCTCGTTATCACGCCATCAAACCTCAGAAAACAGTGGTACCAAGAACTCTCAGAGAAGTTTTTCTTGCCGTGCGAGATTCTCGAAACAAAGTTCTACAACGCTGCGGTCAAGCGGGGAAACTTTCGTCCATTTGAAACAAAGGACACCATCGTCATATGCTCGTACCACTTTGTTCGTAACAAGGCCACCGATGTTCGCTCTACGGCCTGGGATCTCGTGGTGATTGACGAAGCACATAGGCTACGCAACGTTTACAAACCATCCAACGTAATAGTCAATACGCTTAAGCAAGCGCTCGACGGTGCTCCAAAGCTTTTGCTAACCGCGACCCCACTACAGAACTCCCTTCTCGAGTTGTTCGGACTTGTCAGCTTCGTTGATGAGCACGCTTTCGGTGATCTGAAGAGTTTTAGGGAGCAATTCGCAAATCTTGCTCAAGAGCAAGTCTTCCGCACGTTGAAGGATCGGCTCAAGCCGATCTGCTATCGAACGCTTCGACGCCAAGTGACTGCCTACATTCCATTCACAATGAGACTCCCGCTTGTTGAAGAATTCACGCCGGAGGAAAGTGAAGATCGTCTTTACAATCTCGTTTCGGAGTATCTACGACGTGACAATCTCCAAGCTCTCCCATCGAGCCAGCGCTCGCTGATGACACTGGTTCTCCGTAAGCTGCTAGCGTCTTCGACTTTTGCCATTGCCGGAGCTCTAGAGTCCATCTCGAATCGGCTCAAATCGAAGCTCAAGAAACAGGAACCCTCCACGTCGCTCCCTGATGAACTCGATGAAGACTACGAAGCGTTGAACGAGACCGCCGAGGAATGGCCGGATGAACCGGTAGAACCGGACCTTTCTGCCGACGAACGTTCTGCCCTTGAGCAAGAAATTGCCGACCTCGACAGTTTTGCACAGCTCGCCAAGTCCATCGAACAGAATGCCAAGGGCCGCGCATTACTCAAGGCGCTCGAAGTCGGTTTCAAAAGAGCTGCCAACCTTGGAGCTGCGCAGAAAGCCATCATCTTCACTGAGTCTTGCAAGACCCAAAGCTATCTTCTTCGAGTGCTAGCTGATAGCCCTTTCAACGAAGGCATTGTCCTGTTCAACGGTTCGAACAACGATGAGACCTCGAAACGGATATACGCCAATTGGCTGCAGCGACATCAAGGAACGGATCGCGTCACAGGCTCCAAGTCGGCAGATATTCGCTCAGCCATCGTTGACTACTTCCGCGAAGAGGGACAAATCATGATCGCCACCGAGGCAGGAGCAGAAGGAATCAACCTTCAGTTCTGCTCGCTGGTTGTCAATTACGACCTGCCCTGGAATCCCCAACGAATTGAACAGCGCATCGGGCGATGTCACCGATATGGGCAGAAGCACGATGTTGTGGTGGTGAACTTCTTGAATAGGAAGAATGCCGCCGATCAGCGTGTCTTTGAGCTTCTGTCCGAGAAATTCAAGTTGTTCGAGGGCGTGTTTGGCGCAAGTGATGAGGTGTTGGGTGCTATTGGTTCCGGCGTGGACTTCGAGAAACGTATCGCTGATATCTATCAACACTGTCGCAGGCCCGAGGAAATCCAGACAGCGTTCGACCAACTCCAACTAGAACTCAGCTTCGAGATCAACGAGGCGATGACTCGCACGCAACAGCGACTGCTAGAGAATTTCGACGACGAGGTGCGCGAAAAGCTAAGAGTTCGCGACGAGGCTTCCAAGGCGTACCTGAATCGCTACGAGCGGTTGCTGATCGACCTCACCCGCTATGAAATGAGAAGCCACGCCGAGTTCCTCAACGAATCTTCATTCCGTGTCACAAGCTGTCCATTCACCGGCGACATTCCTCTCGGACTCTATGAGCTGCCACGGCGTTCTGGCGAAGCCCACCTCTACCGTCTGAACCATCCTTTGGCGGAAGCGGTCCTCGCGAAAGCCAAGAATCGTGACCTGCCAACACAAGAGGTACGGTTCAACTATGGTGCCCACGATGGCAAAATTACCGTTCTCGAACCGCTGCTCGGGAAGTCGGGTTGGTTGATGTTGTCCAATTTAACGACTGAATCCCTCGGACAAGCCGAAGACCATCTGATATTCGCTGCCACCACCGATGCCGGGCAACACGT
>Ga0206795_1016_pt1 | contig 37457 bp, 34 predicted proteins | sample Alteio_BWOrgCont_71_FD_152872 | JGI IMG/M metagenome (GOLD analysis project Ga0206795, IMG submission 152872) | Enriched cells from forest soil in Barre Woods Harvard Forest LTER site, Petersham, Massachusetts, United States -... | ecosystem: Environmental > Terrestrial > Soil > Temperate forest >... | reverse complement strand
GAGGCGGCCATACTCCTCCACCAAATCCACGTCCTGTTCCAAATCCACGCGAAAATCCGGAGGTGTCACTTTGAGTTCAGCGCCGGCCTTTTCGACTTGGCAGCCCAAACGTTTAAGCCAAGCGCTCAAATCCGCCTCCGTCACCGGATAGCCCAGTCGTCGCTCCACATATTCGGCGCTCACCGCGATCGCCCTTTTGCTTTCCGGATGCGGATAAATATCCCAATAATCCGCAGCTACTTCGCCCCCGGCCACAGTTTGAATCAAAGCACAGGCCCGCTCGAGCGCCTGCACCACAGCGCTGGCATCCGTACCGCGGGAAAAGCGATAGGCCGAATCCGTTTGTAAATGATGGCGGCGCGCCGTTCGCCGAACGGTGTCCATGGCGAAGTGCGCAGACTCAACAAATACCGCTGTGGTTTCGTCGCGGACACCAGAATTTTGTCCGCCCACCACACCGGCCAGACATACCGCCCGTTCCGCGTCGCGAATGGTGAGTTCGTCACCCGCCATTTTCAATTCTGTTCCATCCAAAGTGACAAATTTTTCGCCGTGAGGAGCGCGGTCCACGATGATCGTAGCCCCTTTGAGTTCAGCCACATCAAAAGCATGCAGCGGTTGTCCCAAATCCATCATGATAAAATTGGTCACGTCGACAACGTTATTGATGGCGTTTAAGCCCACGCTTTCTAAGCGCTGCTTAAGCCAAGCCGGACTGGGACCGACTTTTAATCCCTCAATGTAGCGGCCGGCGTAGCGCGAGCAGAGTTTAGCATCTTTCACTTCCAATTTGATCTTAGTTTTCGAGCTGAATTGAGAGGAAGTCTTCATCTCCGCCTTCGCCACTTTGAGCGGTCGATTGAGCAGCGAACTCAATTCGCGGGCCAATCCGAAGTGCGATAAACAATCGGCGCGATTGGCGGTCACGTTGACCTCCATAATCACGTCACCCAGTCCGTAGTATTCAGCGAAGGGTTTTCCAACCGGCGCGTCGGCCGGCAGAATCAAAATGCCTTCTGATTCCTTTTTCAGCCCCAGTTCACTTTCACTGGCCAACATTCCCAGGCTTTCCACATCGCGAATTTTTGATTTTTTAATTTCAAAACCACCGGGCAAAACGGCGCCGGGTAAAGTCACCACCACTTTGTCGCCGGCCTTGTGATTTTTAGCACCGCACACGATCTGGCGGGTTGCGCCCTCGCCTGTATCCACTTGGCAAACGGTCAGGCGGTCCGCATTGGGATGACGATCGAGCTTAGTGATCTGCCCCACCACCACATTTTGAAACTGCTGAGATTTATCTTCGACCGCTTCCACTTCAAGCCCGGCCGCGGTGAGAATGCGCGCCAGCTCAGAGGCCTTGGCCGTATAATCAGACAAATCCAAATGATCATTTAGCCACTTCAGAGAAATCTTCATACTGTGAACTGCCTCAAGAATCGCAAATCATTTTCGAAAAACAAACGGATGTCATCGATACCGTATTTGATCATGCCCATGCGCTCAATGCCGAAGCCGAACGCAAAACCCTGCCACGTCTTGGGATCCAGTTTCACCGCTTCAAATACTCGGGGGTTGACCAAGCCACAGCCGCCGACCTCAATCCAGCCGGTGTACTTGCACAATCTGCAGCCTTTGCCGGCGCACATGGGGCAAGACAAATCAAATTCTGCCGACGGTTCGGTGAAGGGGAAAAAGCTCGGACGAAACCGCACTTTGACCTGACTGCCGAACATTTCGCTAAACAAGAAGGCGATAGTCCCCTTCAAATCCGCCATGGACACCTTGTGATCCACCAACAGTCCCTCAATCTGGTGAAAGTTGGGCGAATGGGTGACGTCGCTATCACAGCGAAATACTGAACCCGGCGCCAAACAGCGAAACGGTGGTTTCTCACTGAGTAGCGCATGAATCTGCACCGGCGAGGTATGGGTACGTAGCACATGTTCATCATCTATATAGAAAGTGTCTTGGGTGTCGCGAGCCGGATGATCGGGCGGGATATTCAACGCCTCGAAATTGTACCAGTCCTTTTCGATCTGCGGACCGGTGCGAACCGTGTAGCCTAAGCGCGCCAAAATGGTGATGGCTTCATCAAACATGAGCTGAATGGGATGTTTAGCCCCGCTCTCCACTTTAGGTCCCGGCAGCGACACATCCAAACGGTCGCGCCCCACCTTGGCGAGCAACTCTTGATCTTTGAGTTCAGACTCCCGGGATTGATAGGCGCCTTCAAAGGCCTCCTTGACCCGATTCACTTCCTTACCGAACAGCGGCTTTTCTTCTTTGGGCAGTTTGCCCATTTCTCTCATGATTTCGCTGAGAAAACCCTGCTTGCCGGCAAAGGATACCTTGACCTCATAAAGCACCTGTAGATCCTGGGCACTCTTGATGCGCTCTAAGGCCTGATCTAGCTTTTCATTGAGGCTGAGATTGAGAGAATTCATGGTGCTTATCTTCGAATGATTTTTGAAAAAAAGCAATGTACAAGAGCCGTTATGAAGCGCACGGGAAAGTCCAACACGCATAAAAAACCGGAAGAGATCTACGCCGTCAACGAGGCCGATCAGCGCCTTTATGACCTGTTCCGCCACCATGGTTTTGAGGATTTTCCCCACGCCGAGCGCCGCCGCTTGGTGGAATTTTACCAATTGCTGATGAACCACCAGCTACGCGACAACGTGACCCGGCTGGTGAAATTTCGCGATATCGGCATCAAACATTTTATCGATTCGCTGATGGTTCCGCGCCTCACCCAGCTGATGTTTCCGCTGCTCGATGTGGGCACCGGTCCAGGTTTTCCTGGCATTCCGCTGAAAATCCAGTTCCCGCGGGAGAAAATAATTTTGGCCGAGGGTGTGCGCCGTCGGGTGGATTTTCTCAAAGCCGTACGCGATGAAATGAAGCTGGAAGAACTGCAGGTGGTCGGCCGCAACATTGACGAAACTTTCGAACTGCCGGTAAACGGCGTGATCACCCGCGCTTTGGAGGACATTAGTGCCACTCTCCGCAATGTCTCACAATGTTTGAGCGTGGGTGGCCAAGTGTATCTGATGAAGGGCCCCAATGTGGACCCCGAAATCAAGCAGGCCGTGTTGGAATGGGAACCCTATTTTGAAATGGTCGAAGATCACGACTACACCTTGCCCAACACGCCCCACCAGCGGCGCTTAGTTGTATTCCGCAAAGTCAAAACGCCGCCCGCGCGCAAGGCCGGCCAATGAACGAAATCAACAGCCGGCAAAATGTTAAGTTTAAAACCTGGCTGTCACTCACCGAGGCACGCGGAATCAAGAAATCCGGCCTGGCATTGATCTCCGGCGAAAAACTGGTGCAGGAATTTTTGCGGCAAAATCCGAGTCAAGCCGCAGACCTTATTTATCCTCCCAAAGCTCGAGAAATCGCAGCGCCCAAGAATGTAAAGTCCTATAGCCTCAGCGCCCCTTTGTTTAAAAGTTTGGATGTGCTGGGAACTCACGCGCCCCTGCTGTGCGTGCGCACACCGGAAATCGCGGAGTGGAAAGGCGGCGCGCCCCAGGGTTTGGAGTTGATCCTGGCTCTTTCCGATCCGGGAAATCTCGGCGCACTTTTGCGCTCCGCTGAAGCCTTCGGCGTGACCCGCGTCATCCTCACCCAAGAATCGGCAATGCCATTTTTGCCCAAAACCATTCGTGCCAGTAGCGGGGCCGTGCTGCGCATTTCACTCTGCAAATTTTCATTGCCGCTCGCCGAAGTCACGGCCGACAGTCTCTACGCCCTCGACATGAACGGCACCGACATCCGCCAGTTTCAATGGCCAAATGATTTATATTTAGTGCTCGGCGAGGAAGGCCGCGGCATCCCCCCCTCTCTTAAAACAAAAACTCTCACCATTCCCATGGCCCGCACTGTTGAAAGCCTGAATGCCATGGTGGCCGCCAGCATCGCGCTCTTTAGCTATCGCAGTTCCACTCTATAACCAGACAAAATTTACCAAGCTGATGATGGCACCTCCGTTGCATATTCAGTTTGCAACAACCTAGGAGGTAATCAAAGCGGGATAGAAGAGTCCGCAGTCCAGGAATCGCGGTTCACTACCCCAAAAACTGAGGCAAAATTCCCACTCGGGGAAAAAAGCAACAGACAGATGGTCTAAAACTCTAAACCAAACGGAGATAAAAAATGAACGTAAACGGAACAGACCAACAAATCCCAGTTAGCAATCCTGTAAATGCGAGCAATCCCACTAACCCTGCATTGCCCCCCCGGCCAACACGTTTGCGCGGCTTTGCTTCTATGGATCCGTTGAAGCAAAAAGAAATCGCCAGCAAAGGTGGACAAGCGGCTCATTTGAGTGGAAGAGCTCACGAGTTTGATTCCCGCGAAGCCAGTGAAGCTGGACGCAAAGGTGGACTTGCCGTCAGCCGCGATCGCGCGCACATGGCGGCCATCGGTGCGCTGGGCGGACGCGCGCGCGGTTTAGCTCATCAGCGCAATCAAACTACTCCGCAAGCTTGAGGGCGGATCTTTCCGCCATAGACTTAACACGTAACCGCCGCCACCACTGCCAGTGGGTTTGACGGCCCATGCGCCAGCTTCCAAAAGCTGGCGCATGTGCGTTCCGACATCGCCACCACACAAATCCCAGGTCTCAAAGCATTCTCGCGCCAAATCGATGGATTTTTTTAAATTCAATTCGCCGTTGTCCTGAGGTTCATTCAAGGCGCGCTCCGCCAACGCTACGGCCTCGCGCATTTTCGCGTCGGTCTGACGGGCTTTCTCCGGATGGCTGGCGAACATGTCTTTGACTTTATTCACGCACTCGGCGGTCATTCCCCGACGCCCGCAGTAAGACAAATAGAATTTCGGCCACCATTCAGTTTTGAGTTTCTGGCGTTCTCCGCCGCGCACAAAGCGAATACCCTGGGCGGAAAGTGAGACCGCCAGATCGACGCCGGAACTCTCGCCGTGGAACAAATCCTCGAGCTTGCGGGCAAATTCGTACACCTCGACCTCTCGGATCCAACCCTGCGCCTCACACCAGCGGGCAATAGCCCCGCACAAAGCGGCTGAGGCGCCTAGACCCGCGCCCACCGGTAAGGAACTGGTGAGCACAAAGCGCCCCTTCAAAGGCTCGGTCACTTTCAAGCGGCTCAAAGCATTTTCAATTACGCCGTAGAACAAAAGCTTCAGTTCTTCGCCATTGTCGCCGCGAAATTCCACATCCAGGCTGTCGAGGCCGGGCTCATAATTCAGTTCCAAAAACCGCGCAGTCAGCGGAAACGCCAAAGCCGGGCTGCCGCGCAAAACCGCATGCTCCCCTGCCAGAATCCACTTGCCAAAGGTACGGGTCGAAAACTGTTTCATCTAAGCCCAGCTCTTAATTGCGGTAAAGCCCTTGAGCCATCCGTCAGCTTGGGGGAGTTGATCGGCGCGCAGAAGAATATGAACATTCGGTCCCGCATCCATGGTGACCAAGGGACCATCCTCCGCTTCACGCCATACTTTAAGGAGACGGTCCAAGGCCTCGAGCGAGCCGGAGTTCATGTATTGGAATGCCGGACGGCTCGTTGCAAAGAGCGCGTGCATATCCCACATCTCGCTCCAGCACAGTTCAAAGGCCTCCGACCAATCGCCACCCCGCAAAGCTGGAATCAAACGCGCCAGGCGTAACTCCGCGCGCTCTTTACGACCTTGAAAGAGAAGGCTGCTTGGCACTCGTTTATGAGCCTCACTAGAGCTCACAGACTTTTTGTCATCGCCGGCGATTATCACCGCATGTTCAAGTCTCACTTTAAGGTTTAAGGCTTCCGCACCTTGGTCCTGCCACAGCGCCCAGGGTGTAAAAAATGAGCGACAAGAGGAGCCTGAACCCAGGCGCGACAGCCTAGAGAGTTCAATCGGCAAGTCGCAGCGATTCAATCCCTTGCGCAGCGCCAATTCATGCGCGGCGATGGTTAAAGCCGCAAAACTGGAGGCGGAACTGGCAATGCCACAGTCCGCAGGAAAATTGTTACTCGAACAAACTCGATAAGAGCCGCCGATATTCCAGTGGGACTTCAGGCGCGTAAAATGATTTAAAAATTTGCGCTTGCCCATTTCACTTAAGCGCAGTTCCGTGAAGCCCGGGAGAGGTGCCCAACAGTCCTCACCTGTGCACTCCTCCATGGTCACAAAGCTGCGCAAATGTTCCAAAGTGTAGGACAGCGAAGCATTGCTCGGCCGGTTGATGTCGACCTGGGTCTTTCCCATGTATTTGATCAAGGCGATATTGGCGGGGGCTGAAGCTTCGATTTTCATGTCCAGCTCCACTGCATCTCTAAGCCCGGACTCAAATCCTTTACTGTGGCCACCACATTTTCGCCAAAATGGCTCACCACGCTGTCCCGGTTCTGGGCGGCAAAAAGCACCAATAGGGTGTCCGCACCCAGCGCGCCACAACCCTTGGTCACTAAGCACCACGGCTGACGTTCCAGCTCTTCAAGGCGGTCTTGGCTGGCTTGCAAATTCAGGTCGCGCAACTTGAAAGAAAAATTCCTAAGCTCAGAGATAAATTTCTCCGCAGGCTGAAAACCAAAGGTCTCAACCACCGCGGTCGCAGGCCCCACCAAACTTTCCAGAGGTTCATAATTGAGTTCAGCCAAATGGCTATGCGTGCTGATTTTCTGTCCGGTGCGCACAATGGCAAAATCCAAGTCCGCGTAAGGCCAGTTGAGCGCCGCCGTCTCCTCATTCACCACTCGCACCACTTGGCCGCTCGCTTGAGCGAGAAGGTCGGCACCACTGGCGCGCCCCCCGGTGAATTCACGATAGTCGTGCAACAGGGCTTTCACATCCAACCCCGCCACCACCCGACTCACCGAGCTTTCAAGCAACGTGGTCAAAGCCTGTACAAATAGAAACTGAGCACTTGAGGCGCCAAATCCGCCGCGGCCCTGATGCGGATCGTGAAACTCGATTTTCCAATCTTTGAGTAGCGTCGAATGTTTTTCAATCCAGCGGGCGGCGGGTGAACCCTCGGGAATGCCCTGGACCCCAGTCTCTCCACTGTGCGCATGAAAAGTAAACCGCGGACCAGTCGCCAGCACCAAAGCCGGCCCACCCTTTAACACCGCGTACTCCCCGGCCAAGAAAGTTTTGCTCGGAGCCGAGAAGCGAATATTCATGGTGCCTCGTTGGTCCGCTGATCGCGCAGCTCTTTCAAAACTTCAATGGCGTTGGATAAAGAAATACGTTTGCGCAAAGCCAGGATTTCTTCCAAACGCTTTTGCACGTAGGGCATTTCGCGCTCTTCCGCGCCGGCGCCGAGCGACAGATTTTTGATATGCAATTTCATATGACCTTCGATAATGCCCACCGTGGTCAGAGCTCGCAAGGCGCCCAGGTTTTGCACCAAGCCCACGGCCGCGCACACTCGCGACAATTCCTCGGCTGAGGAAATATTCATCATCTTCAAACAAATCTTGGCCATGGGATGAAGAGTGGTCACGCCGCCGACGATGCCCAGTACCACCGGCGCTTCAAAAATTCCGACTAGATGATTTTCCTCGCGCCGCCAGCGGGTGATCGAGCGATACTGACCCGAGCGCGCCGCATAGGCATGCACTCCGGCCTCCACTGCCCGCCAATCATTGCCGGTGGCGATCAAGATGGGATCGATGCCGTTGAGCACACCCTTGTTGTTGGTGGCCGCACGATAAGGATCTTGGCAAGCAAACAACGAAGCCTCTTCAATTCGCTCCATGAGCTCAGCATCAAGACCGGACATTTCAACTCGCGCACGGGTCACTCGCGAATCCACCAAATTGGAAAGGATGCACATCGTGACCTTTTCCTGAGTGGTGGCCTCAACCGGACCTTTCAAATACTCGCAAACTTGATTGATCACATTGGCGCCCATGGCATCGCACGGATCCGCATAAACATGCAGGATCGCCATATGCCCGCCATCACCACGCTCCACCTTGCGCACTTCAATGCGCTTCACGCCGCCGCCCCGCTTGACCATGCCGGAAGCCACATCGCGATTGCAGGCCTCCACCCACTCACTTTCGTGAGCCTTCACCATCTCCAGCAAGCGTGCGTAATCGGCGACTCGCGCGATTTGAATTTGTCCGATGATTTCAGTGCCGATCATTTCCGTGGTGATCGCGCCATGCTCGCGAATCCATTTCGCCGTCTTACTGGCCGCGGCAATGATCGAGGTCTCTTCCACAGCCATGGGAATTACATAGGGTCGGCCGTCGATGAAAAAGTTGGTGGCCACGCCGAGTGGAACTTGAAAATAACCCAAAACATTTTCGATAAACTTTTCAGCCAAGTCGATGGGCACATTGGCGCCGGCCCTGAGGAAGCGCAGATCTTCGCCGGTCAACGCGCCGATTTCAAAAAGCCGCTGCAAGCGCTCCTCGCGATTGAGCTTGGAAAAACCTTGAAACATTTCGACATAATCTATGTGGCTTGCCATGACCATGCCTTCTTGTCTTGTAAATCTGCGATGGTTGCTGAGCCGGTGCAAAACAAAGCCGTCTTCAATTCGAATTCAAAAGTGGCCATGGTGTTGCGCAGTTCCTCTTCGCCTTTCAGTGCGGAATCCAAAATGGGCATGGCCACGCCCACCACATCTGCACCCATAGCCAACAGCTTGGCCGCATCTAGCCCTGAGCGAACGCCGCCCGATGCCCAGATTTCATAATCAACTTTGGCAGACTGGGCGTTGAGTAGAGATTCCACTGTGGGAATTCCCCAGTTGCCAAGAGTCTCAGCGGCGCGGGCGCGCATATCACGCTCAGCGCTGCGTCCGCCCTCGATTCGGCCCCAATGAGTGCCTCCGAGGCCACTCACATCCACTGCCGCCACACCGACTCCGCGCAAGCGCTTCAACGTCGCCTTGGAAAAGCCACAGCCGGTTTCTTTCACCACCACCGGAACTTTCAGTCGGTGGCAAATTTTCTCAATCGCTTTAAGGCCACCACGAAAGCGTGGCGTTCCTTCAGGTTGCAGACACTCTTGCAGAGCATTGAGGTGAACGATCATGGCTTCCGCTTCCAAAGCGTCCACCAGCCGCTGCACATCCATCACCGAACTCTGAATCAGTTGCGCGATTCCCAAATTGCCGAGCAGAGAAACTTTGGGCGCAGCCTTGCGGATGACTTTCCACTCCTCGGCCGCGTTGCTATCACTCAGCTCGCGGCGCTGGGAACCAACACCCATGCGCCAATTGCGCTCGGCACAAGCTTTCGCCAAACGCAGATTCAGGTTCACCGAATCGGAATGACCGGCGGTCATGGAGCTTACCATAAATGGAGTCGCAATCTTGCGCCCCAGGGATTTCACTCCCAAGCTGACTTGATCAAAATTTAAATCGGGTAAAGCCTCATGAGTGAGGCGCACTTGTTGAAGACCAGAGAGACCCTCAGCTTGGTTTTTCCGATCCAAAGACAAGCGAATATGATCGGCCTTCCGGCTCTCGAATTGAACCGGAGTTTCACCGTCTTTCTGCTTGCGCTGTTGGATCGGATCCAAACTCGTTGCCACCTCTGGTGATCCTCGTGTGACGAACAATTAATTATGCACTTGCGTGAGATGCCGGCGCCACTTGCTTCACCAAGGTAGCAAAGGCCGCGGCATCACGAATAGCCAAATCCGAGAGGATCTTGCGGTCCAGCTCGATTCCAGCTTTCTTCAAGCCATGCATAAACGTGGAATAGCTCACGCCGTTCAAGCGCGCAGCCGCGTTGATACGCTGAATCCACAGTGCGCGCATGTCGCGTTTTTTGCGACGGCGATCACGGTATTCATAGGCCAGCGCGCGATCCACTTTCTCGCGAGCATGAATGAAAGCGCGCGAGTTGGCGGCATAAAAGCCGCTGGCGCGTTTAAGTAATTTTTTATGACGACGTCGGGTTACGACTCCACCTTTTACACGCATTTCTCATCCCTCCTTAGGGCACCAAGCAACGAGTGATTTGGTACTCGCTAGCCGGATTAACATAGGCGGAAGAGCCTAAGTGACGTTTACGTTTCGATGATTTATTGGAAAGTCTATGGCGCATGCGGGCCTGACCGCGCTTGATCTTGCCGGAGCTCTTCAAGCGAAAACGCTTTTTAGCCCCCGAATGGGTCTTCATTTTCATTGTATTCTCCTAACGACCGCGGGCGCCTCCGTAAAATTACGGAGAACTTTGAGAGCCTCACGACGCAATAATCCATTGGAAATACTGGCTTTAGCGGGGGATGGCAATAAGTTTTTAGAGGATGTCCCATCCGCCCCTCTTCATTAAAGTGTACCGATCGGTACACCTTGCACGAGAGGTTTCCCAAAGGGGTCGTTCAGGCCCCTAACTATTGAAAAAACCTCAAAAATTCGGGCGAAGAACGTCACCTCAGTGGCTCAAATCCAAGATTCTGCTCAACCAGGTGGGCATGCCATTTGAATTCTACCCTCTGGCGCTTGAAAGGCGAAAGGAATCGCTCGTGAAAATGACCCTAATGCTGGCCACTCTCTGCCTCACCGCCACGGCCTGCACCTCCAATAACAAATACGACCTGGAGCGGGATGAGACCACCTATGACCTGCCGGTGAAGGTGCAGGATCCGAATTCGCTAACACCCAGCCAGCAGGAAGTTTACGCCAGTTTGCAAGCCCATCATCCCCTGTCCTTTCGTGCCCTCACCGCCATGATGATAGAAAAACATGTGCGAGCGTCAGCTGCCCAACATCCGGCCGTCACGAGCGGCATTCTCCAAGAATTTATCAATCGCATCGCACCCGTCGGCGCAAGTACGCCGGAAGAAACCAAGATCGGTTATGAATTCAATCTGCGCGACTTTTTCGACGGCCATGACCTGATGATCAACAACGAAAAAACCAGCGTGGTTGATATTTACGCCGAAAATCGCATGCAGGCTTATTCCGCGACTTACCTCTACGAACTGATTCGTCGTCAACGTGGAGCCTCGGCTTTTCGCTCGACGAATGAAGTGGTGATTTTCGAAACGGGCCATGTGCTGCCCGGATATGTGGTGCAAGATGCAAAGGGGTTCACTCTGGTCGGCCTCGAGACCACTCAGGATGGCAGCGGGCGCGTTCAATTCGGCTCTGTCAATACCCTGGGCAGCCCGCGCGTGGTGGACGCTGAGCTTTTCGCAGTCGCCGAGGTCATGGGAGATAAAATCGCCAACCGCGCGGAAGTCGCTGCGGCCGCGATTCAAATCACCGCCAAAAAATATGGGATTCCGCTCTCAGGCGACGCCACGAATTTTTCCTCGGCACCTGCAGCCACACTCCAGCAGTTGAACAATAGCATTTTCAGCTTTGGTGATCCCCAGGACAGGACAGAGGGCGATCACCCACGCACAGCCTCCAACGACAGCAGTTCGAACGCACCCTAGGCGATCGTGCAGCCGCTATCGGCGTTACTCGCCCTTAGTAGAACCCGAAAACACCTTACAATCAGGTCCCTCAAATACTAGCGACAATGCGCCACCGAAAACGTCCTGCATGGCTTTAAGATTGCCAGGGCGCTCATCATCACACACAAACCATAGTGGCGCTTGGTAACCAGCACCCCTCAACCTTCTCAAAGCTTCGGCTGCTCGGTCCTTCATATCAAGAAGTGGAAACTCAAACATAAGCGCTCGATGGTCCAAATAGTAGGGAATCTCGGGCGACCAACTCTTCCCCGAAATCAAAATGACATCCTCGGGTTTCATATGCGATCGCGCAAAATCCATTTCTGGCACTGCCGAAACTTTGGCGTCGCGAATCATCGGTACGCGATCATGAATATAATATCTCAACTCCAAGACAAAGCTGGCTACAAGTATAACCATTCCCACAGCACGAACGCGGAGATTCTGGTGACGCAACAAGAAGAATAAAAAAAATGCCAAAGCAATCGGATAAACATAAGCGTTCGCATAAGCATAGTAGATGTGGCGCACATGCAGATTCGTGAACACCAAAAACGGGAAGAACAACATAAAGAGCAACGCAAAATACAGCATTCGCACCCGTGAATTCACCAATCGAATGAATAAAAAGGGCACAAAGAATAACTTATGACCGAGGGTGTACAAGCCTCGTTCGACGAATCGGGCCCAGCTGTCGCCCTGAAAACGTAAGCCCCAAGCTCCGTAGTTCCACCATCCCATTTTTGCGGAGACCATATTTTCCGCTAAGATGTTCTGGGCCTTAAGAGCGTCACCGAAATCGAGCCAAATTTTAGTTAAAATCACAATCAAAACTTGCGCAATCATCGCCAAGATCCATTTACGCCAATTTCGACGTAAATAAATAAAATGGTACATCGTCAAAAAACCGATAAGCGCCGCAAAAGCAAAATAGGTCGTAATTTTAACTGCAGCAGCCAAAGCGCCTAAGATCAGAAAACCCGCCAGCGGACGTTCATCCGCCGACCGTACATATCGCAAGAAACACCAAAAGGCACCGAGGGCTAAAGCCAGAGCGTTAGCCTCGATCAAAACTGTGCGCGACCAAAAGACGTAAAACGGACTTAGCAAGAACAAGCACATAGCAAGATGCGTTTGGGCGCGATCGAACTCAAGCTCACGCAAAATGAGGCCAACAAAGACAACAGCCAATAAAAAGAAAAATGAGGACACACTCCGACCGACGATCTCAATGCTAACACCTGACCAACTGCTGATTTTGCCAACCAGTGTTTGATACATTGGAAACTCAAACGGAATCGACCAAGGCGCACCTAAGGCCGGAGTTTCATAAGCCAGGATAGGCCCCCCGCGCGCAATCCCCCGAGCCGTGAGGGCGGTCTGAGTTTGGCGAAAAACATGGTGGTCAGTGATCAACCCGTGCCAGCCATAAGACTGGAGTGCAACATAGATCAGTAATGCGAATAACAGACATATATTCGACTCAAAAAACGACTCGGTTCGACCAACAAGGTCATGGGCACGCACTACACTTGCCTTCGGGAGGGATTCTCGCGGCGGTGAAAATAGGTGCCAAATGCATAAAAGTACCAGCGCAAATAAGGTACCATCCATTTGAATACTTTGAATCGACTCTCACCACTTTTACGCCGGCTCCACTGAACGGGAATTTCTGAAATTGGATAGCCTAAGCGGTGGGCCTTTACCAAAAGTTCAATGCTGTAAGTAAAACCCTGATTGGATTCAATGGAAATGGAATTTAAAACTCTTCGCGAGAACAGACGCAGGCCATTTGAGGCATCATGGGTGGGAAGACCGGCCAGATGGTAGAGTGTAAAAGAGGCCGCTCTTACCAAAAACGCCTTAATAAAAGGACATCCCTTCATACTTCCGCCACGAACGAATCGACTTCCCACTACAATGTCGAACCCTCGATGCTGTTCGGACACTAACCGATCAATTGCTGGAGCATTATAGTCATCATCCGCTGGCCAAACCAGGACAGCTGGCGCCGTTGACGCCGCAAAGCCCGACATCACTGCGGCGTGGGGTCCCTGCCCCTGGTTCTTCACGTTCATTATATTCAGCGACTGCCTTTTGGGATAATTCGCGATCGCCGTCAACGTATTGTCTTCGTCAAAATCGTAGCAAATCAAAACCCGGAAGGGCGTTCGAATATGCTGCACGAAGGATTCAATGACCGGGATTATATTCTCTCTCTCATTGAATACGGGAATGACTATATCCAGCTCAATCATTTCAATTCACCACACGGGCCTCTGGAAGAGGAACGATAAACTTGCCTTTAAAGCCTTTGGCCTTAATTTTGGGAATTAATTCCTCGGCAATATGCCAGGACAAAAGCATCGCATATTCTGGTTGCTGTTCGTAAAGAGCCGCTTCTTCCACGACCGGAATCATCGTACCGGGCATATACTTTCCGATTTTCAGAGAACCTTTCATCTCCGCTACCGCTTGGACACTTTGTTCATCAATCCCCGTGTAGCCGATGAGGGTTGATGCGCGAGAGGGAGCGCCAATGCCGAAAATTCTTCCGCCCTCTTGCTTCACACGATAGAGGAGTGCATTGATTTGCAACTTCGACATGTGTACGCGTTGAGCAAACTCTTGCAAATGTTCAGGACGTACGCAGATTTCCTTTTCTTCTCTGATAATGGCTGCAACAGAGTCACGCACCGGATAGAGCCCTTTTTTCGCGGAATACACGCGGATCGAGCCCCCGTGAGTGGGAATTTTTTTGACATGGAAAATCTCTAGTCCATGTGGCTCGAGCAGTCGTCGCAAGCTCGTCACGCTATAGTAACGAAGATGTTCGTGATACACGGTATCGTATTGTAGGGTCTGCACCAACGAACCCAAATAGTGATTTTCTGAAACGAAAATCCCACGCTCGTCCACCAGCTGTAAGATGCCGTCCAAAATCGAATGAATGTTGTCAATGTGGGCAAAGACATTGGTTGCCGTAACCATTTGCGCTCGGCCAAAAGTCTTCTGCACCGAAAGCGCGACCTCCGGGCTAAAAAACGCGTTGGTGGTAGGGATACCTTTTTCCACTGCCATTTTGTAAACCGCTGTGGGTTCAATCCCGTGGACCTGTAATCCGCCATTTTTAAACTTGCTCAGCAGCGTGCCGTCGTTAGATCCAATGTCAATGACCTTGGGGTTTTTTGCATAATCGACGATCGTTTTGGATTCCTCATATAAATCTTGAAAATTGTCATGGAGGATCTTGGTCATCCCGCTGGTGTACGGATATTCAGGTGGAAAGAGCACTTCCTTATCAACTGCACAGCTCAACTGAACAAGACTGCAATCATTGCAAAAGAGAAGCTGAGTCGGGAACGACGGGCGCTCCTCAATTCGTGCCCCTACGCTGATCATTTCATTCACCGGCGGCAAGTAGCCAAGGAACAAAACCGGCTGCAAGTTCTTACTGTTGCACACCTGGCAATTTTCTATGAAATGACTATGCTTCGCTTTCATCTTCTCTCCTTACTTTGGGGCTTCCGCTAAATGATCGGCATACCAGTTGACTGCTAATGGCAAAGATTTATCGAGTGTCAGGCGCGGCTTGAACCCTAAGGCCCGGAGCTTGCCAATGTCAGGGCAGCGGCGGGAAGTGCCGCCTTCCTTTAAAGGACCCGCCTGAATTTCAATCTCACGGTTCATGACTCGCGCCACTTTTTGTGCCAGTTCACGCACCGTTATCTCTTCCTCGGTACCTATATGATAAATATTTAGATGGTCTCCCTTTTCAAGCATCGTCATGAAGCCATCTGCAAAATCATCAATGAAAATAAACGAGCGCATTTCCTGACCCGACCCCTGAATGGGAAATGCCATAGGACCCTGACCTGTCTTGGACAACCGGGCCATTCGGATCGCGAATTGCGGGACAACGTGCTCCCAACCCATGTCCGGACCAAACACATTGTGCGGGCGAAATATAAGAACGCGGTCAAAAAAACGCCGACCGTAGTTGATGGCCATGATTTCGCTAATCATCTTCCCCGCCGCATAGGAATAGCGCGGGTTCAACGGGTCTGGGATCAGAAGTGGAACGCTTTCGTCCGTAGGAACCCGAGGGGGCTGTTGATAGACCTCTGAACTCGAAGCCAGAACCAGTTCCTTGATACCGTGATGAACGCAGGCATCCAGGACATTCACCATTCCTTTAACGCCTACATCGAGTACGAGTTCAGGTTTTGTGTAGAAGAACTCAGTTCCATTAATAAACGCCAGATGCAAAACACTATCGATGCCTTCAGAGGCCTGCATCACATCCTGCGCATTGCGGATGTCTCCCTCAACCATTTCAATCTTATCAGCGACTTCCGCGAGCCGTCGGGTTCGACCACGAGAATTGTCGTCTAAAACCCGAACCCAATGACCGGCAGAAACCAATTTTTTTACCAAAGCCGAACCAATGAAACCGGTGCCGCCAGTAACCAGAAAGCGCTTCACAGTGAACTTACTCCCACTTCGCCTGAGCCATTCGAATTCGACTGAAGACTGGCTTCAATTAAAGTTTGAACTCGATGTCCGTTTGTCAAATTTGGCGCCGATATTAGGCCACCATTTATCCATCTGACAAGGCGCGCCGCAAGAGGGGTCACCGCTGATATTCGACCGTCTAAAGTCGCACCATCGGCTGGTTTCAAATCGATTTTGAGGCCCCCTTCAGAGTAAAGATCAAATCCCGAAATATGATCTTTTCCAAGGTTTTGCAGCAAAAGGTTACCATCCGATCCCTGAACTGAAATTGAATGCTGAGACCTTGAAGGATCATTGGTATCGATCCTGATTGATCCCTCAGCGCCATTCTCAAAATTAACTTTGACCGTGACCAGTGTGTCGTTCCCCGGCCGTGAACCTGCGAGGCGCGCTGAGATTGTGCGAATTGGTCCAAGTAGCCACTCGAGGTAGTAAAACACGTGCGATCCAAACGCAAACAGTGCCCCCCCACCCTCAGAAGTCGTCGTCTTCCAACTCACAAGACCATGTTGATTCGCATAGGTTTGAAGCGTCCATTGCACATCGATGGATCGGATAGGTCCGATTCCGCCGGCGCTCACCAATTCGTGGCACTTCTTAAAGGCAGGGATCTCAGGGAATTCAAAATCCACCATCGCCGGTAGTGTATGAGACAATTGAGTGAGCTCGCGACTCTGAGTCGCGTTGAGAGCAAGCGGTTTCTCGCAGAACAGTGCAATACCGCGACGGATGGCGAACTTGGCAATCTCGTATTGTAGGCCTGGCGGAGTTGCGATGCTCAGAATATCCGGCCGCTCCATTTCAATGAGCTGTTGCCAGTTCGCGTATCCTTTGGCCACACCACTTTGGCGGGCAACTCGGTCCGCCTTTTCCTGGGTTTGAGCGCAAATGGCGACAACTTCACATTTAGGGATTTGGTTAAAAACAGGTACATGCACCTGCTGGCCAAATCCCGCTCCAATTACGCCAACTCTAAGGTCTTTCAATGGGGTAGAAAGCGCCACACATCCACAACCTCTTTACCATGCAAGCGCAGGTCCTTATACTCTTCATGAGGTGCGCAGAGAAACACGACATCGCTATTTTCAATGACCTCAGGGAGTGGCCGAAGATCTGGATCATCTTTTACAAATGGATCCGTCGTCAAAACCGCCTTCGCTTGTGTGCTCAAAACTTTCTTGAGTTTGTAACTTAAAGACGAGCGCCGATCATCGCTCTGGGCCTTAAAGGCCATCCCGAGTAACCCAACTGTCAACTTGCTAAGATCACACTTTTGCCTGAGTTGGCCGACCAGGAATAGAGGCAAACCTTCGTTCACCAACATGGCCTGTAAACCAATTGAAAACTGATTTTCATAGAACGCGGACAACTGCATGGTGTCTTTGAATAAGCAGGGCCCGGCCGCGAATCCCGCGCCAGGAACATCTTTCATGCGTGGGTAGTTGTGCTTCATAGCCTTCAAAACTTTGTAATAGTCGACTTTGGCAGATTCACAAATCATGTAGAACTGATTTGCCGTCGCGAACTGAATGTAGCGGAAGGAGTTGCAAAAAAGCTTGGCGAATTCGGCTTCTTTGGGGCTTAAACGGACCACCTCGGGTGCGATCGCTTTAAACAGGTCGGCCGCTGTGTCCTCGGCTTCCTTCGTTACACCGCTTACGATTTGAGGAAGAGACTTCAATTCCTGAATGGCATAACCCTGTACAATTCGCTCGGGGCAAAAAGAGATTTCACAATTTAAACCTTTTTCCTTGAGCGTCTTGGCTACATATTCCGTAACACTGGGATAAACCGTCGAGCGCAAAACTATATGCTGATCAGATCTCAGATGGGGCGCTAGAGTATCAAAACAATCCGAGATGAGTTTCAGCGAAGGATTTAGAAATTCATCGACTGGTGTTCCTATGGTGACTATAACAACCTTGGCTTGACCAACATTCTCAGGTTGATTGGTAAAGGTCAGCAGCCCCTTGGAGAGCACCGATTTCAAAAGCGGTTCGGCCCCGACTTCCATAAACGGCAGGGATCCAGACTGGATCTGATCCATGGCAGCGCGATTGATGTCATAAATGCACACACTTTTTCCGGCCACGGCAAATGCAATTCCAAGTGGCAATCCAACGTGTCCAGCACCGCCTACGATACAGATATCCGCCTGCAAAGGGACCTCCTTTTTGTAGCCGGTGAGACTAACGACATCCCGAGCCAGAATCAAGGATGCATATTCGTTTTCGTCGACTCATTTGTTCCTGGCCTGGCAATAGCGGGCATTGCCCTTGAGCTCTAGCCCGTGCCAGATATCATTAGGAGAATCATGTACTTGTATTCCTCGCTTGAAGGTGGGTCGTAAGCATGAAAATCGTTGGCCTCGCCGACGGCTGGAGCTTTCACACGGAAAAGCGGATGAAGGGTTTACAGCTATTGGTGAAGGACTGCACGCAAGAAAAATCTCGGTTTCCCCGATTCATGAAGATAAATATTGTCGTACTTATTCTTTAAAAAGTTACCTTTTGGCTCCAGATCCGCTGGCACTGATGTTGCTGAAGTGAAACCCCGCACTCTCAAAACAATATCCGAAAGGTAACTTAAGTTATGAAAATGATACTTTGTTCCGCTGCAATCTTAATTTCACTTACAACTGGTGTCGCGCATGCGACCGGCGAACCCTGCCAGAGCAGCTTGGAATGCCCCGGGATTGGCGACAACCAGTGCATTGGTTCCACCTGCCAACCGATCGATCCGCCGATCAGCCAATGCGATGACTCAATCAACCAGTGCACCGCCGGCGAGACCTGTGTGAATGGTATCTGTCAGTAGAGACTGTCGGGAGCGCTTGTCTTACTCTTTCGATTCCTTGGCATGTGCCAATTTACGGCTCAACCTTATGTAGATAGGCCTTCAAAACCTAAAGAAATAAAGCAACTTGGCATATCATTCATCTGGAGTGGGCACCCATGTTGCAACCCTCGAAATAAACCTTTTATTGGAGTTTGAAATGAAACGTTTAGTGGTTTCAGCGCTTTTGTTGGCCGCATTTTGCACGGAACACACATGGGCCGATACTAATTTCGAAGCTGTAGAATCTGCTTTTCAAAATTGGACATCCGCACTTGATATAGATGCGAGACCCAATGCTGTCACGAATCTATTCGGAAGCCCTGGCCAGTCCGTGTTCAATGCGGAATGCTTTTCTAATCAAAACCAGGACGCCGTGAAAAATGCCACCGTGACCATAAAATATGAGGTTATCGGCGACTACGGATCAAAGGCGGCGTTGACCATTGACAGTAAAGATATGAGCGAATTCAATTCCGCGGTATTCGAGGTCAAACCGACCGGGAGACCAGCGCCAACCGGCTTAAATGGAAGATTCAAAGACATGGACGGCACATCTGTATCAGCAGATTTGGTTGGCAGTGCCAGCTCAGACGCCTACCAAGACGTGTTATTACATTTGGAATCACACCACATGTTTTCACGCAATGGTCAGACCTACTGTGTTTTGAAGCCGCAAGGCAAATAGAGATCGTTGCTGTTGCCACCGGCCTAGGCCCGGTGGCGCAAATTGAAAATTAGGTTTCCTGAGCTTCTTCTTCAGTTTCCAAAGGCTCAGTGGGAGCTTCCGGCTTCGGCTTATTCTTCAAGTATTCCTTCACTTTAACGGGATCCGGTGCAAGTAGCAGAAACGCTTGCTTGCCTTCCACTTTGGGAGGCGTTTCCACCATCGCCACGTCCATCAGCATATCCCGCACCCGCTTGAGGGTGGCCATGCCGTACTCTTGATGGGCGAGCTCGCGGCCCATGAAGCGCAAGTTCACTTTCACCTTATCGCCGTCCAGTAAAAAGCGGCGGGCGTGGCGGACCTTCACGTCGATGTCGTGATCGTCGGTGCGCGGGCGCACTTGGATCTCTTTAACCGTGATGACGGTCTGCTTTTTCTTGGCTTCTTTTTCTTTCTTTTTATTTTCATACTTCCACTTGCCGTAATCCATGATTTTGCAAGTGGGCGGGCTGGCGGTCGGTGCGATTTCGATCAGATCTAAACCACGGGCTTCCGCCATGGCCAAGGCTTCTCGGGGAGACATCACTCCCACCATTTGTCCGTTTTCATCGATCAGGCGAATTTGCGGAGCGTAGATTTCGCCGTTGACCCTAAGGCCACCGTCGTCGCGCTTACCTTTACGAAACTTATCACCACCTCCGAAACGATCGCGTGAACCTCCGCCACCACTGGGCGGACCTCTAAATGGACGAATTGTTAGCCTCCTGGTTATGGTTTTTAGACGCCACGAGGAATGAACTCTCCAAGCGGCGTTCTCTGATCTCTTGCAGGATATTTTCAATAAACTCCTGCCCATTCAAAGACTCAATCAATTGGCCATTCTTCAGGCGCAGTGAAACTTTGTTCTGTTCCACTTCTTTGTCGCCGAGAATGACCATGTAAGGAACCTTCTGCATCTGGGCTTCGCGAATTTTATAGCCCAATTTCTCACCGCGCTCGTCGACTTCCGCGCGAATGCCCACGGCCTGCATCGCCTGCACCAGCTGGCGCGCATAATCCAATTGGCGATCGGTCACCGTCAATACCGCCACTTGTACAGGGCTCAACCACAAAGGCAAATGTCCGGCCGTGTGCTCCAGATAAACGCCGATAAAGCGCTCGAGCGAACCCAAGATCGCGCGATGGAGCATAACCGGTCGATGATCTTTATTGTCCTCACCCACATAGTTCAGGTTAAAGGCGTTGGGCATATTGAAGTCGACCTGCAATGTACCGAGCTGCCACGGCCGCTTCAAGGCATCGACGAACATAATGTCGAGCTTCGGACCATAGAAAGCACCGTCGCCTGGATTGATTTTAAATGGGAGATTGAGTGATTTCAGCGCATCACTCAGTGCCGCTTCGGCCTTATCCCAAATCTCATCGGCGCCCATGCGCTTTTCAGGACGGGTCGAGAGATAGATGATGTAGTTGTCCATGCCGAGCTGGTGATAAATTTCATTGAGCATAGTCACGAAGCTGGCAATCTCGGTCTGCAGCTGATCCATGCGGCAGAAAATATGAGCATCGTCCTGACAGAAGGTGCGCACTCGGTTCAAACCATGCATCACACCGCTGCGCTCATAGCGATGGAGACGGCCGAAGTCCGCCACCCGCCATGGCAATTCCCGGTAGGATTTCTTCTCCGCCTGATAAAGCAGACAGTGGCTGGGGCAATTCATAGGCTTAAGAGAAAAATCGCGCTCATCGACGCGCGTGAAGTACATATTCTCACGGTAATTTTCATAATGTCCCGACTGATGGAACAGATCCACGTCGAAAACCTGCGGTGTGATCACTTCCTGATACTTGAATTTCAAATACATCTCGCGAATGTACTTTTGCAGTTCGTTGTAAATAATCGCACCCTTGGGCGCGAAGAATGGACCGCCCGGTGAAAACTGGTGGAAATAAAATAGTCCCAGCTCTTTGCCCAGCTTGCGGTGATCGCGCTTCTTGGCTTCTTCCAAATTGCGCAGATATTCTTCTAAATCTTTTTTGTCGTTAAAGGCTGTGGCGTAGATGCGCTGAAGTTGGGCATTCTTTTCATCGCCGCGCCAGTAGGCTCCAGCTAAGCTCAGCACCTTGATCGCTTTGATTTGGCCAATGCGTTGTACGTGAGGGCCGCGGCACAGATCGAACCATTCCCCTTGTTTATAAATACCGACAGTTTTCTCGCCTTTGGCCGCCAGATCGCGAATGATCTCGGCCTTGAAGCGTTCGCCCATTTTCTCAAAGGTCTGAATGGCTTTGTCGATGGGCCAGTCTTCGCGCACCACATCCGCATTGCGCGCTAGTATTTCGTTCATTTTCTTGTCGACCTTTTCCAAATCCTCAGGCGTGAAAGCCCGCGGACTGTCGAAGTCGTAGTAAAATCCATTGTCGATCACCGGGCCGATCGTCACTTTCACATCATTCCATAGCTCTTGCACGGCTTGCGCCATCACATGGGCCGCGGAATGGCGAATTACTTCCAAAGATTCCGGATCCTTTGGAGTTACAATTTTCAATTTCTGGCCGTCTTTAAGTTTGTGGCGCAGATCCACCACTTCGCTTTCGCCCTCGATTAATCCGCCCAAAGTGTCCTTGGCCAAGCGCGGACCAATGGAGTTGGCCACCTCAAGCACCGTCGGCTCATGGTCGAACGTCTTCTCTGAATTGTCGGGCAAACGAATGCGAACCGACGACATAGGTTAAGAAATTGTCACGGTGGTGATGGCGAGATACTGCAGAATTGAGAAACAGAAGGAACTCATGAACCTAAATAGTAAGCATTTCGGCGCCATATGTCAAGATACCGAATACCGAAGGTTCCTGGTTCTTTTTTTGCGCCGCTTTGAGCCGCAAAAAAAGAACCTGGAACCTTAGTACACCACGTGATGGTGTAAAGACTCCTGAATACGCGGATCCTTCAAGGGCACAATGGGATGGCGGCTCAAAAAGCGGGTCACCACGAACAGAAAGGCTCCACCAAAGCCTGCCCAAATCAGAATCTCGGGCAGTCCCAGCAAGACTTCCTTATCGTTGAGATTGGGGAAAATGATCCAATGCAAGTCCACGTACTGCATAATCAAGATGAGGATGGCAACAGCCTTGAGTAGATTCGGATCACGCTTCGCCCGCCGCGACAGCAGAGCTAGGAACGGAACTACAAATTTAAATAGCAGCAGGCTTAACGAAACGATAGTCCAGGGGCCGGTCACGCGCGGCAAGAAGAAGATAGTCTCTTCCGGTAAGTTCGCATACCAGATCAGCATGTACTGGGAATACGCGATGTAAGCCCAGAACACGGTGAACGCGAATAAGAACTTGCCCAAATCGTGCATGTGGTTTTCATCCACATAACCCACGAGCAGACCCTTCTTTTGACAGTATTGAATCAGCAGAATCATGGCTGCGATGGTGGATTGGAAAAGGCCACCGAATAAATAGACGCCGAAAATCGTACTAAACCAATGCGGTTGAAGGCTCATCAGCATATCCACGCCAAACAAGGAAAAGGACAACGCGAAGGTGAGCAAAAAGGCGATGGACCACGGTACAGTTTTCACCGTCAAAGATTCATCGCCGGTCTGATCCTGTTTCAGCGAAAATCCCAACAATTTGTTGGCAAAAAACATCCACATACCGAAAAACAAAATCATGCGGATCACGAAAAAGGTGGGATTCAAATATCCCGACTTATGAGACAGCAATTCATCGCTGGCCACTTTGGCCTTGTCGAACCATTCATACAAACTGTGGGCACCGAAAAGCAAAACCAACCCGCCGACCGCCGCGACCGGCAAATAGGCCGCGAAGGACTCGCAGAAACGGCGCACATTCACGCTCCAACCAGCCTTGGTCAAGTGTTGAACAGCCGTGAAAAATAGTCCGCCGATGGCAATGGTGAAGAAATAAAAATAGGCAGCTAAGTAATCGTGCCAAGCGCGATCGCGATCATGCATTAACATTATCGCGAAGGTGACCAGGCCGACCACCATCATGGCCACACACACAGTTTTCAAACGCTGTGAAATGGGTAAGGGACCGGGAGTAACGCGTTTCGCTTCAGCCATTCTTATTTCCTTTGCATACTGCGCACGTAATTGACCACGGCCCAACGGCGACCGGCATCCGTAATCTGGCTCATATAGCCGCCCATAACGCCTTTGCCGGCGGTGATCGCTTGATAAATTCGCCCGTCACTGTAGGCCTTCGCTTCCGCGCTCATCAGATCACGTGGCTTTACGTTCATATATTGGGCGACCTTGCCGTCTCCCCGTCCTTCGGGGCCGTGACAAACTTTGCAGTAAATCTCAAAAGTTTTGTGACCGAGAGTTAAAATCTCGGGAGACATATTCCCACCAATTGGGTTCTTCTGTTTCTCGGCGCCGGCATAATCGGTCATATAAGGATAAGGCGGATGCCCGCGGGAAACTGTACCGTCCGGAGGCATGCGCATCTGCACTTTGTCGCCTTCATCGGGAATCCAACCTTGGGATTTCACCACCGGTTGATCCATCATGTTGGTGATCCACTCAATATTGGTTTGATTGGGGCCACCATTGCAACCCACAAGCAAAACGGCAGCGATGAAAATAAACTTGTTCATGATTAAAACTCCGCCCGTTTCACTTCGACAGCTCCATTGTCTTTGAGCAGCTTCTCAACTGCTGCCTGATTGTAGCCCGTGTCGTCCTCCGGAATAAACAAGCCGAATTTATGGCTGCTGAGTGCAGGATCGATTACCGGCGGATCGATCTGGGGCAAGCCGCAGATATAAAGAAGCGCTCCCACCGAAGCCAAAGCTCCGAATAAAATCGTGCACTCAAACATGATCGGCACAAAAGCCGGCAGCGACCACATGGGTTTACCGCCGATGATCAATGGCCAATCCACCGCCGATGCCCACCAGGTGAACCAAGTTCCAAAGGCAAATCCGGTTAGGCAGAAGGTCAAAGTCACCCACGGGATCCACGAGAAGGGAATGCCCATGGCCTCATCAATTCCATGCAGCGGAAAAGGTGTGATCGCTTCAAATTTTGTGTAGCCGGCTTCGCGCACCTTGCGCGCGGCCGCCACCAACTTGTGTTCATCCAGCCAAATCCCCGCCACTCCTCGACGGGATTTGGGACGAGCGGCGTGAATCAGTTTCTCAATGATGTCCATGTGCGCCCTCCCTTCCAACGGTCAAAACAGGTTTGACCTCGGCGATGGAAATCGCCGGCATCAAACGGATATAAAGTAGGAACAAGGTGAAGAATAAACCGAAGCTGCCGAACAAAGCTCCAAAGTCATAGAGCGTGGGAACCCACATTCCCCAATTAGACGGCAGGAAATCCCGATGTAGCGAAGTGACCGTGATCACGAAACGTTCGAACCACATTCCGATATTGACGAAAATCGAAATCACAAACATCCAGGGAATATTGCGCCGGAAGAAGCGGAACCAGAACAGCTGGGGTATGAACACATTACAGCTCACCATGATCCAGTAGGACCACCAGTACGGGCCAAAGGCGCGATTCAAGAAGGTGAATCCTTCATATTCGGAGCCTGAGTACCAAGCGATAAAAAACTCTGAGCCGTAGGCGTAACCAACCATCAGGCCCGTAGTCATAATGATCTTGTTCATCGCCTCCATATGCTCGAGGGTGATGTAATCTTTAAACACCGGCACGACTTCGCGGATGATACACATCAAAGTGACCACCATAGCGAAACCGGAGAAAATTGCTCCCGCAACGAAATAAGGTGGGAAAATCGTGGTGTGCCAGCCCGGCAGCGACGCCACAGCGAAGTCAAAACTCACGATCGAGTGAACCGAAAGCACCAGAGGCGTGGAAAGTCCGCACAGCAACATGTAAACCATTTCGTAATGGTTCCAGTTGCGGGCCGTTCCGCGCCAGCCAAGTGACAACATTCCGTAAATGCGCTTACGCCATTTGTTGATGGCGCGATCGCGAATAGTGGCCAAATCCGGCACCATGCCGATGTACCAAAACACGGCGGAAACTGTGGCGTAAGTCGAGACTGCGAACACGTCCCACACCAGGGGTGAGCGGAAATTCACCCACAGCGGCCCACGCTGATTGGGATAGGGCAAAAGCCAGTACGCGAGCCATGGACGACCGGTGTGAAGCACCGGAAAAGTTCCCGCGGTCATCACCGCAAACACAGTCATCGCCTCAGCTGAACGGGCGATCGAGGTGCGCCACTTTTGGCGGAACAAAAATAAAATGGCGGAAATCAAAGTTCCGGCGTGGCCGATACCGATCCAGAACACGAAAGTGATAATGTCAGTTCCCCATCCCACCGGATGGTTCACTCCCATCATCCCCATTCCATACCAAACGATCATCCCTTGGGCGAAAAGATAGAGCAGGAGTAGAAACTGCGCCCCGCCCATACCCAAATAATACATCGGACTCGGAAAGGTCTCGACCAAACTGCAAATGTCTTTGGTGACGGTCTCGTAATTCTTATTACCGAGAACCAGAGGTTTGCGCGAGATCATGAGTGTTGTCCCTCTTCGCTGTGCTTGGCTTCATGTTCTTCTTTGAGATGAGCAGAGTTTCGCACCTTCACTTGGTAGCGCACCATCGGCTTGGTGTTGAGTTCCTCAAGCAGACCGTAACTTTGTGGCGCATTGAACTGCTTGTGCACTTCGCTTTCCTGATTGTTGAGATCACCGAAAGTGATTGCGCCCGTGGGACACGATTGCTGACAAGCAGATTTGATATCGCCATCCTTCAACTGACGATCTTCAATTTTCGCGCGATATTTGTGAAAGCGAATGCGATGAATACAGAACGTGCACTTCTCCATAACCCCCCGGAAACGCACGGTGACGTCGGGGTTCATGGCCAGCTTTTTCGGATCCGGAATATCCGTCGAATAATTGAACCAGTTGAAGCGGCGAACTTTATAGGGACAGTTATTGGAACAATACCGCGTGCCCACACAGCGGTTGTAAATCATGTCGTTGGTGCCTTCGTCGCTGTGAGTGGTGGCGGCCACCGGACATACAGTCTCACAGGGCGCGTTTTCACAGTGCATGCACGGCAGCGGCTGATTGACCACGCCCGGATCTTCCGGCGAACCCGTGTAATAGCGGTCGACTCGGATCCAGTGCATTTCGCGGCCGGTGAGAACGTAATTTTTGCCGACGCTCGGAATGTTATTTTCACTTTGGCAGGCGATCACGCAGGAGCCGCAACCGGTGCAAGTGTTGAGATCGATGGTCATACCCCAACGATTGCCATTGTACTGATGGCCACTCCACATCGACGGCGTTTTAGAGCGCACGACGCTGCCGCCGGGATTTTTCGTATACTGGGCCAAAGTTTCTTCGACTACGATTTGGCGGCCTTCCATGCTGTTATGACCAGCCGTGCACGCCAAGCGGTCTTTTTTATCGGTGACGGTAACCGAGGTCTCCAGACCTGCGGTGATTCGGCGCCCCCCTGACCACTGAGCTAAACTAAATGCATTGACGCCCACGCCGTCGGCGATTTTGCCCGCACCTTTGCGGCCGTAGCCGATGGCCAAACCAACCACTCCGTCGGCCTGTCCCGGTTGAATGTGTGCGGGAACTTCGACGTTGGCATCACCCACCGCCAGTTTGACGAATTGTCCTTCTACGAGCTTAAGGCTTTTGGCATCGCGCGGAGAAAAGGAAGCGTAATTGTCCCACACAATTTTACTGATTGGATCCGGGAACTCCTGGAGCCAGGTCACGTTGCATAGCGAACCGTCGCCCAATCCCACGGTGGGATAAAGCGCCAACTCAAAGCCGGCTTTACGACTGGGCTTACCCGCGCTCAAAGATTCAGCGCTGGCAGAACGTGCCCCGCCCTCGGCTTTGCGCGGGATCACACCCGACTGCAAAACATCCACCCAACCATCTTCGAAAGATCCGCCTTTTTTGACCAAGTCATGCCACTGGGCGCGCAGATAATCGTACCAACTACCGGCGGCTTTCGCTTTCGCTGAGCCCTTGCCCAAACCTTTAATCCAATTGAGCAAACCGTCTTGGAAGGCGCGCGTGTCATAAAGCGGTCGAATCGTGGGCTGCTGAATGCTGAGACTGCCGTCCATCGACTGCATATCGCCCCAGTTTTCCAGGGGATGATGATCCACCATCATGTAATCGGCAAAGCGCGAAGTTTCATCGGCGCGATCACCGGTGTAAATAATAGTTTCCACACCATTCATAGCCTCTTGGAAGTGGGCCGCTGCCGGTAACGAGTACACAGGATTGCAACCGTGAATGATCAGAGTTTTCACTTCTTTGCCATTCAAAGCTTTAAGCAAGTCTTCCATGTTCAAACCGCTGTGTTTGTAAACCCCACCGGCCGCACCCACAGTCTTGCCTTCGTTTTCCAAAATCACATTGAGGAAGTTGACCGCCGCTTGCAACTCCACTGAGTTTTCGGTCTCCGTACTCAATCCGCCGGCCAAGACCAGCGACTGACCACGATTTTTCCACAGCTCATCGGCCACTTCGGCCACATTGAATCCGAGCTCATTCTGATTGCGCGCAAAACCGGAAATCACATGTAGCACATGCTCATTGGAAGCAAAGCGCGACTGCTTTTTCACATTCACGATTTGATTGATCAGCGCCATCACCACATCCAGCGATTGGGACGGGCGGATACGGAAGCGTTGATCCGCATTGCTACCAGTCAAGGTCAGCAACGACTCAAAAACCACCAACTTATTCATGTCACCATTACTAGGTTTGCGGCGCTGAGCGAACTGGCGCTGGAAGGCCGTCGGCTGCAGCCAGGTGCCCAAGAAATCATTATTGATGGCCACGATGAATTTGGCCTTATCGACATGATATTGCGGCAAAGTTTCAGTCCCGAAGGAGGCTTTCTGCGCGCGCGCGGTCGAGGCGTAACAAAGGTCATTGTAGGTGTAGACTTTGGCGCCGCTGGCGGAAGCAAATTCCTCAATCAGAGACTGCGTGGACGGCGAAAGAGTGGAGCCGGTCAACAGCGCAACCTTGCCTTTTTTCAATTGCTCCACCACGGCTTTATCGAGGTCTTCCCACTTGATGCCCACCGCTTCGTAATTGCTGCGGGTTTGATTTTGCAAATTGTGTTTAGGACCCGTCAGACGATCCGGATCGTAAAGCTTCATAATATGCGCGTGCGCGCGAGCCGACATTCCGCCCTGATTGGAAGGATGCTCGGTATTGCCTTCAATTTTAATCGGACGGCCATCACGGGTGGTGACCAAAATTCCCAGAGCCTCCATGCCATCGGCGTAAGATGAGGCGTAGTAATTGGGAATGCCGTGAATCACATCAAAAGGCTTTTTGGCGTAGGGAATAATCTTCTGAGCAGGCCGGCGCACGCAACCAAAAGTGCTCAAGGCCAGCGACGCTCCCATCAACTTCAAAAATTCGCGGCGCGCCCAGCCGTCTTCGCCGTCGCCGGATTGCAACGGACTCGACATAAATTCTTTTTCGGCCATGGCTTGGAACTCAGGATCGTTCCGCCATTGCTCTAAACTCAGCCAATACTTCGGAGTCGCGGGGGTTGGAATCGGGTTGCCGGCGATGTGATCCATGCTGTCCTCGTCTTTAATAGTGGCAGGTGCTGCAGTTCGTGGAAGCGTGATTTTCTGGCTGGCGGTGGCAGTTCACACACCAACCCATCGCCAAACTGGCGTTCTGAAAAATCTTGGGCATCTCAGTCACATTGCCATGACAAGTGGTGCAGTCCTTGCCGGCGCGAATGTGCATGGCGTGATTGAACTTCACATGTTCCGGCAGCAGATGAACTTTCTGCCAAGCAATGGATTTTCCGGAATTGTAAGCTTCGGTGAGCTTTTGGATATAGGGCGAATCGACTTTCACCTGCATATGACAGTTCATACAGACATTGAGACTGGGCACCGAGGCATGGCGGGAAACTTCCACACTGGTGTGGCAATACTTGCAATCGAGCTGTAACTCACCGGCATGCTTTTGATGAGAAAACGGCAGCGGCTGATCGGGCATGTAGCCCTGATTGTATCCAACCACCACTTTGTTATTTGTGAGAGCCCAAACCAGGGCGCAAAGGCCGAACAGACCGATGACAACGACGGCACCGAGGAGCTTTTTCATGCAGAGACCTTACGTAGTAATGACATCACAGTTGATTGCGATCACTCGTGTTTTTTAAATTCTCAATTAGTTCTCAACTACTTAAACTTAAGGAATATTCTCTGTCATCTACTCGTTTGGGATTTTACACGGCCATAACGCACTGTTGATACGTAGGCCACATAGAGAAAATGTATGACCACAAATCCGATCACGTATTCGATTCCTCCGGCGCCGAAGCCGTAGGTGTGAAGACCGGCGCCGAGAACGAAGTTCACTCCGTACCAGGACATGACCACCAGCGAGAAGCCGATGACGGCGGCGGCGGCCAGTTGGAAGTTCTTCACCCACCCGACTAGACGGCCGTGAAGCACAGCCACATAACAGAGCAGCGAAATCAGGGCCCAGGTTTCCTTTGGGTCCCATCCCCAAAATCGGCCCCAAGAGTAATCCGCCCAAATCCCTCCTAATATAATGCCGAACGCGAGCAGCACGATTCCCACCTGAATGGCGCGGTAAATCGAATTCACCCCGATGGCGATTTGATGCTGGAACCGGTGCTCATCCTTTAAATAGTAAAACAACACCACATCGCCCAAAGCGAAGGCCAAAAAGAAGGCCGCATAACTGAGAGTGATTATCAGTACATGTGTGCTCAACCAAAACGTGGAGCGCAATACCGGTTCCAGCGGTTGTATGCTGGAATCAAGCACGGTCGGCGCCAGATCAGTTAATATTAGACAAAAAATCGCCACTGTCGCCGCGCACATTAGCAGCAGCTTGGTTTTTTGAATGCGTTCCAAAATCAGTCCGAGCAGAACGCAGCACCATGGCACCCACACCACGGTTTCATACATATTGCTGACCGGCGGCCGGCCCGCCAGATAAATTCTTAAGCCCATACCGTAGGCGTGCAGTCCGAATCCGCCGAGCAAAAAGGCCCAACCCAGCGGCACTGCCCATTTTTGTTTGACGTTAAAGCCCAGGAAAAAAAAGAAAATTCCGCTGAGATAAATAATCCAGGCCCACTTAAAGGGATGAAAGCGATTCAAGTGCTCTTCCCATGAAATTTTATTCATGTCGGCGTATTTGTCCGGTGCTTGCGCCCGCGCTTTGGAAATAAAATCGGCAACCGCGGCCCTGAACTCGTCGCTAGGCTGAGGCTCGCTGCCGCCTGAACCCACCGAATCCACAAAACCTTTCGAGACGCGGATAAAGGCCTCGCGCAAATCGCCATCTAGTTCGGCTACCGATTTCCAGCGATCACTGTTCGGATCGGGCACAAAGCGCAATACGATTCCACTGCGAATCGCCTGAAACAGCGCCAACTGATTTTCTAGCCGCTGCACTGCTTGGAAATAGGGATTGAGTTTTTCTTGGCGCTCACGCAACGACGTCAGCTCCTGAATAACCAGTGGCACGCGTTCATTGGTGAATAGGCTTTGCGGCGAGAAATAACGTTCTTGCGAGGTGATTTTAAGCGCTTCCTTAAGGCCCGAGTGGCGCAATTCCACGATGGGAGCGTTGATCCATTGATCCGGCAGCAGCAGCCAGGTGAAAATCGTGGCGGTGGCGGAACGCTCGCCGTAAGTTTTCTTCCCGTAGATCAGTTGCAAAGACTCGCGGGCGAAAGTGTCAAACGGTTTGATGCGGCCGGCATCTTGAATCGGCAAAGTCTCTAGCGGTTCACCCACATCCGCATGGGCACAAAATCCGGCGAACAGTAAGAGCGTCAAGAGCAGCTTCATGATTTACCTCGCAGAGCTTTCGCCCATTGCACACGTTTAAAGTAAAACAACACAATTGAACCGAAGACAATCAGCATCGATCCGAGGTATTTCACCCAGCGGCCGGGATCGCGATTGACGGATAAAATCGACGCAACCGGCTCACCCTTCTCATCTTTTTCAAACGAGCTCTGATAAAAAGTAAAACCTTGATACTTGAGCGGCTCGTTCATGGAAATGGTCACCAGTCCACGGCCCGGAGCTTCCACTAAACTTTCATAACTCGCAGCCCGATCCGTGCCTTCATACATGCCCACTTTGAACTGATGGAGCTTTAAAGCAAACGGCAGTTGCAGGCGTTTGTGTCCATAGCTGATCAAATACATTCCATCTTTTTGAAAATAGCGCATCACCGTATCTAAACCCAGCCAAAACTCCTCGCCATGGAACGTGAAGCGAATCGCTGGCGTAGAAATCGGACTGGCGGTGGGACTAGGCGTGAAGGTCACTTTCTCTTTGGCGTGCTGCATGTAGCGCAACAGGCGGAATTTCATTCCCATCCATCCGGTTTCGACGGTCTCGCTCTGGCGCACGTGACCTTTTTTGCGCACGCTATTGTCTTTGTTGTAAATCACATAGTCGAGATCGTCTGACTTAGGTTTTTCAACTAGCACCACTTCGTTGCGGCCGCTGGGCGCAGGAAGTTCGGTGGCCAATACCACCTTGGCCGGACCCAGATCCACATCCATGGAATCGCGCCGAGCGTCGCGCCGGATCCATTGAGTCAAATTGACATTGGGATTTTCCAATTGAAAACGAATCGCCGGGCCGTCTTGTTCCGCGTCGCTGGCCGACACTTCGGACTCTTTAAATGCGAAATTCTCGAACTGCACAATGCGAATGTCCTCGTCGCCCAAATGGATGATGTAGGGAAATTTCTCGCTCGGAGGATGACGAATAAAATCTTCGGGTCCTTGATACATTTTGGAGAAATTATTTCCGTCGAGCGTGGAGTAAACTAAAATTTCCCGATCTTTGACCGTGACCGAATTGCGCTCCTGCCCGGTTTCGAAGGCCACGCTGCCGTCCACGCCGTAGCGCTGAGTGAGCCAGGCGCCAAATAGTAAAGTGATGATGCCGACGTGGGCGAGAACAAATCCAGCATGATGTTGTTTCCACGGCCAGCGATCCACCATCACCGCGATTAAGGTGATGATCAGCAAACCCATAACCGTGTACATGTAGACCGATTGGTAAACCAGCTTTTGTGCCACTTCCGCGTCGTAGCGGGCCTCGGTGATGGTACCCACCGCCGCGATGACGGCCATCGCCAAAATGATGAAAACCGCGAGGCGGATTGAGGCCAAAATGTTAAAAGGCTTCTTCAGCTTGGCCAAATTATAAATCCGGAAGATGGGTGTGAATATGGCGAATGGCCGCGCTGATCTTGGTGCTCAAAGCTTTGGCCTGGTCTGGGATCAACTGCTTAGTTTCCTCGTTCATATACAGTCCGCGGTTCAGTTCCACTTGAATGGCGTGCTGACCCAATTCCGGTTTGCCATAGGTTTCGGTCACGCGCCCGCCCACGTAGGGCCAATTGACTTTCACCGACAAGCCCGTCCGTTTATAAGCGTCGCAGACCAATTCCAAATAGGATTTTTCACAGCTGCGATCTTCCCAGTCACTGACCACTACGTCCGCCCGTTTCTCACCCGGATCGCGGTGAGCGCTAGTGCCCAGCGACGGCATGGAGTGCGCGTCCAAATGATAAATTTTCTGCGCTCCCTGTTTACGGAAAGAATCATAGACCGCGCGCACGTCGACGTGGAACGGTTCAAAGTATCTGTCCACCAATTGATTGTGCAGGTCCATGGAAATGGGTTTCGGCATCAGACGAACACCGTTCATGGTTTTCACCCAGTGTAATCCGCGGGTGAATTTACCCGACGGATTGCGGCTGCCGATCACGGAGTCCGCGTCGATGTCATCTGGCAAGCGATTGAGATCCACTACGTAGCGATGCCATTGAGTTATGACGCAGTCGAGATTCAAATCCTTCACTACCGGCTGATAAAGTCGGTCCACATAGCGGTCCACATCGCTCATCAAAACGGGTTCTGGCAGCCCGTGCAGCCAGGTTGTTTCTTCAGGAACTCGCTCCCCGGAGTGGGGAATAGAAATGAAAAATGCCTTCATCGTAGACTTTCTTTGGTTGAGGGATATCATGGTGGAAGAGCGCTGGATTGACAAGTTTTGCGCGCCGTGAAGGAGTTTTGCTGGTGAAAGCCAAAATCTACACCAAAACCGGTGACAAAGGGCAAACCTCCTTGGTGGGCGGCACACGCGTCGCCAAGACCGATATCCGCCTAGAGGCCTACGGCACGCTGGATGAACTGAACAGCGTTTTGGGCGTGATCCGCGCCAAAGTGGTCGACGACGGCGGTTTGGAAAAGTCGCTGCGCGTGATTCAAAACAATCTATTTAACATTGGCAGCCACCTGGCCTGCGAAGACGAAAAACTGCGGGGAAGTCTGCCCTCATTGAGCGCTGGAGCTGTGGAAAATCTCGAACGCGATATGGATTTGTGGGAAAGTTCGCTGCCGCCACTTAAGAATTTTATTTTGCCGGGTGGAAGTGAAGCGGCGGCGTTCGCCCATCTGGGGCGCACGGTTTGCCGGCGCGCGGAGCGAGCTATGCTGCGCTTGAACGACGTGGCGCCAGATCAGCTGATTTATTTGAATCGCTTAAGTGATTGGCTATTTCTGCTGGCGCGAGAGCTCAATCATCGTTTGAAGGTGGCCGACCTAGAATGGGAAAAGGGCTGTTGATGAGACTCAAAACATCAAATGAATCACAAAACTCATAAAGGCTGAGGTTGGATTGAAGACTTGATTCAATTGCTCAGCGGAGGAAATTTTTGGTTGCCCTTCTAATGCCTTACGGACGTTAGCGATCGCTGTTTGATAAATTCCTAAGCACCTGTAAAAAACCTCGCCAAACGTATTTAGATACCTAGGTGATGGCCCTCTCGAATATCCTGAACCTGTGTTCATGATATTCGAGAGGGCCCTAGCCAAGGGGTGGCACCGACCCTACTGACCAGCTTGAAGTTTCTTCTGCTTAGCCTGTTTGGATTCTAGATCCAAGTAGGCCTCATGAAGGGTCTCGCGGGTTTTCTTCACCTGATCGTCTGAATCTGATTTAATCCGCGCCGCCTGGTCGGCCTCTTGATCCAATTTGTTTTTCTTTTGCTCCAGCGATTCAATTTGCTTCTCCATGGCCTTGATACGCTGAACATTGGCCTCGTACTGAGCCTTTAGCTGCGCGATTTTGCGGTCGCCATTTTCCCGATATAGCTCCTCGCTCTTCTTCGTGTCGGCGAGCTTTTGCCTCATAGCCCGCTCATCCTTTTCACTGGCCACCAAGTCCTTATTGGCTTTTTCAATTTGGACATTGACGGCCTGAACTCCCGCCTGAGCTTTTTCCACCTCGCGATGGAGTTCATCGACCCGCTTTTGCGCGACGCCGAGCCGACCCTCGGAATCCGTCTTGAGCGTTTCCGCATCTTTTTGTTTCTCGTCTAATTTCGCCGTTCTCTGCTCCAGCTCTACGATCGTCTTTTCCAGCGCCGCAGTTCGGCCCTGAGACTGAGCGAACTCTTTCTTCAGCTGCGCCACCTTGGCGTCTACCATCATCCTATGCTTTTTCTCTTCGGCTTTCAGACTCTCGGCTTTTTGAGTCACTTCCGCTTCCTCGTGGAGCGATTTATCGTGGTCGGATTTCACTTGGGCCAATTCATGGTCAACATCTTTCATCTCCGCTTGCTCATGTTCAATGTTCTTCACTTGCTCGCGGAAATGATCGCGGCTCTCGTCACGCTCTTTTTGTAACGCCTTGGTTTTTTCTTTTTGCGCCGCAAGCCTAGCTTGCATGTCGTTTACCCGCTTTTCATTTTTGGCCATTTGCTTGGCCAAGCTGTCGATCTCTTTTTGTGATTCCACCTGATCTTTGTGAGCGGCGTGAATTTCCTCTTCGGCTTTGACTATGGCTTTGTCGGATTCCTGTTTACTCTTGAAGGCCTCAAGGCGCATTTTTCGAACTTCATCTTTTTTATGAGCCTTCTCTTTTTGCTCTTCAGCACTTCTGCGCTGCGCATCCGCCGCGGCCGCCTGTGCAGCGGCGCCATCTGACATCAGAACCGATGCGTCTGAGTCCACATCCTCAACCGGTTGTGCCCAAATGGACCGAGCAAAGACCATAGTAAGAACCAGAACAAATAATTTTAAGTTTTGCATACTACCCCTCTACTTTCAGGATAGCGAATGAGCCGGATTCAGGAAAATTATTTGCTTAGAATTACCCATCCGTCTCATTGTAAGACGGTCGAAATGTCAAAGTTTTGATCGCTACAGTAGGTTTCCGCCTAAAGCCCACTTACAATCTGAGAGACGATCGCCAGAAACCGTGACTGCTGATCCAAATACACCGCATGAGAGGCACCTTGGACAAGAAAGAATCTCTGGTGAAGGGGTTCATTCACAGCATCTGAAATTTGCGCCCTGGTCGCATCCGTGAATAGGCCGTCTTCATCACCATATATTCCGAAATAACGGCCTTTGTTGGACTCAACTTGTGCGAAATTATCTCGATAAATATAGTCTTCGTTTAGTAAAAAGCCAGGCATCGAATTTTGCTCCATGGGCGCGGGATGAGTCGCGACAATTGCCTCTAACTTCTGTGCGTCCACTGTCGGACTCTTTGTCGAATACAACTTGCATCCATACAGTGCGTGTTGAAAGAGATTTGCAACTGGGTCCACGATCGCCTCCGAACCCTTTCGAGTGGCCGCGACTTGAAGGTAACTCTCCGTCAAATTGGCGAGGAGCGGAGTTTGATTTGCGGTTACATATCGAGCCGAGCAATTTTGATACATGGCCTCAATGGAATTCCAAAAATTAACGGGACCGGAAACCAAAATTACAGCCTTTGCAACCCCAGGATGAATTTGATCAAACTGAATCGAGATCGGTCCGCCGTGTGAATGACCAATCAAAATCGGCTTCGTTAAACCGAGTTGATTTATAATGGCGAGAAGATCATCAGCGTAGTTTTTATAGGTATATTCAGAAGCTGGAATGGCTGGATTGCGACCTTGCCCCCGTTCGTCATACACAACCACCTGATATCCCATATCCGCAAGAGGCTGAGCCGTGGTGGCCTCAAAATCGGCACTATTATAACCTGGACCGCCGTGAACGAAAATGAGAGCTGGCTTAGTGGAATCACCGAATGTGTTTACGTACAATCCGTTGACGCGAGTTGGTGCAGCAAGAACAAGGCGAGGTAGCAGAACGCCAAAAACGAGGGCCATTAACTTCATGAAGATCGCCGCTTTCTGATCTCAGCTCTCACGACTCGGCCCTCTGTGTCAGTTGTTCTAGATGGCGTGGCAGCTACCCCGCATCTAAATGAAAACTAACTGAAAAAAGAAACGGGTACCTAAATGGCCTGGCGGCTGTCCCGCAAATTGCTCCAGAACCACGACAGCATCGGATCCATGTCGATACTCTCCTGCACCTGCACGTCGTGAGCGGTGAGATCGAGCAGCTTTTTGCCGGAAACGGTGTGACCCGGGCCGACCATCACCAGCTTGCGCACGTCGTGGGTTTCGACCAGGTCCACTACCATACGCTCGGCTTCGCGGGCGTCTTGCTTCAAGGATTGATATTCGCCCTGGCCGTCGCGACGGAAAACTCCGTATTCGGAAAGTTGCACGCCGGATAAAATCGGCAAATCCAAACCGCCTGGAATCACGCTCATTGAGCGCAGCGCGCTCGAGCCCAAAGCTGGACTCTGCGCGATCATATCTTGGAAGGAAATCTTACCCAAAGCCACCAGCAAGGGTGAATCGCCATTGGTGGCGCCGACCACGAATTCCGGCAGCTTGTGAGTTTTCAAATAACGATCCAACAGTCCCACTTGCACAATGGCGGTGGCAAAGCTTTTCAGTTTGATGTTGCTGAGGAAAACTGAATCTTCCGAACCCATGAAAATCGCTAAATCTAGAGGATGTGTGGACAATGTATCCCAGATACTCTGGGCTTCACGAATGCGTGCCACCACTTCCGGTATGCGAATCACATTCGCGCGAATGTCTTGAAAATCCAAATTGCTTGCTCCATTGAACACGAGTGCA
>Ga0206795_1015_pt1 | contig 37688 bp, 37 predicted proteins | sample Alteio_BWOrgCont_71_FD_152872 | JGI IMG/M metagenome (GOLD analysis project Ga0206795, IMG submission 152872) | Enriched cells from forest soil in Barre Woods Harvard Forest LTER site, Petersham, Massachusetts, United States -... | ecosystem: Environmental > Terrestrial > Soil > Temperate forest >... | reverse complement strand
TGATGATGACGAAAAAGCGCATAGAGAGCGCCACGGGGAGAGGAAACATCCAGACGCGGCGCTGCGGCATGATGACGGCGCAGGCGAGCAGAATGCCGTAGACGGCGCCGGACGACCCGATGGTGGCAACACCCAGCAGCGCTGGGCTCGAAAGTCTCGTAGAAACTAAAGCGATGCGCACCAGCATGTCGATAATGCCCGCGCCAATGCCGCAGGTGAAGAAATAAGCGTAGAAGCGGCGCGAGCCCCAGCTGTGTTCAAGGTCCGCGCCAAACATCGCCAGGTAGAGCAGGTTGAAAATAATGTGCAGGAAGCCGTCATGCAAAAACAGATACGTGACCGGCTGCCAGATGCGCAGATGAAGAATGATGTTACTGGGCGCCAGGCCAAACCATGCCAGCCAGAAATCGAGCGCCGCACGGTGATAGAGCAGTTGCGAGATTTCCATCAGAAAAAAAACGGCGATGGTGATCAGGCAGAGGGTCTTAATTGCGCGGGGGAAGTAGCCGCTCAGGTCAAAACGATAGCCGTAGCCGCGGGAAAAGGAGCCCACAGGTGTTAAGTCTAAAGGCTCGCGGCGGCGGAGTCAAAGCTGCGTGGGGGTAAGAGAAGCGCACGCCCAAAAGTACCCCACCCGAGGCTCGCGCGCTTGAGCGCGCTTTTCCCCAAATAAAACAATAGCCGTCTTACACGGTCGCCTGCCTTGGCCCATAAGAAAGCGCGCGCCTTTTAGCTATAGTCCGCGGATGTAAAAGTAGATAATCTGCGCCGGGCCACATGAAAATCTAAGGAGGGTTCGGATGAAGTCTTTAGCATGGCTGGCTTCAGTATTGACGATCCTCGGTGTAAACATTAGCAACATTGTGACGTTCTGGAGCATGGCTTCCTTCTGGGTGAGGTTTTTCTTCGTGGCATCCCTCATAGCAACGCTCTTCTGGCTTGTATCAGACTGTGTAAGTTGGTGGCGGGGGCGGGCTAGACACCACAGGGAAGAGAAATCAGTGAATCGGTACATGCTAAAACTGCTCCAACGTGGCGGCTCGGCAAAAATATTCGCTAACAACCTGTCGTGGATTCGAGACGCGCCAGAGGTGCTCAACTTTTTAAAATCGGCCCCGTCCATGGGTCGAGACATCCGCACATTTGTCCCTAAACTGAATGACTTGACCAGTGAGCTGGCTGCAAATGGTGTGATAATCAAAACCTATTCATGGCTGGGCTACGAGCCAAGTGCTCGTTTTACGCTCTTGAATCCTGACGAACCAGGATCATCTCTGTTGGCAATAGGCAAAGGCGCTTTTCCTGATTTCTACATCGAAGAGTTCAGTGATTCGTCCCATTCCCGAGTGCTCGCGGTTGCGCGAGATCTCCTAAACATACTTGAGAGGGTGAATGACGACACCGTCGGCTAAGGATATTTCCGCAGAGTGGAATCGCAACGCCGAAGCCCGCTGTAATCAAATTGAAACGGGGAAAGACATTTCTCACGACAAAGTGCTACTGCCAGCAATTCTTCGGCTCGCCGGTAGATTAGATGGGATGGCCGTTCTTGACGTTGGCTGTGGTTGTGGGTTCTTAGCAGGCCGAATCGCCCGTCGAGCTGACCGAGTCCTCGGAATTGATATTTCTGAACGGATGATCGAGCAGGCTAGCTCGCGGAACCAACGATCCAAGCTGTCATTTAGGTGTATTTCGGTACAAGCGTTAGCTCGATTCAACGAACTGCATTTTGATCTTTGCGTTGCGAATATGTCCGTGATGACCATGCCCAATTTGATGGGAGCCCTACGAGCAGTAAGAACTCTTCTTGACAAATCCGGCGTTTTTATATTTTCGATCACCCATCCCTGTTTCTGGAATATCTACCGGAAGGATGAGCCATCCAAGCGGTTCGACTATTGGCGAGGCCACGCCGTAACGGCCCCATTTCGGATAACCCTCGATCAAAAGCCGTTACCGGCGCTCACGACCTATTTCCACCGTCCCCTGTCTGAGTACGTATTATCTGTACGACGCGCGGGCTTCGTCTTGGAAGATTTAGTTGAACCGAAGCCTCCTCGCACCACATCGAGTGCCTATCGCCGAGTTTTTCCGTTTCCCCGGTTCCTTGTGATGCATGTTCGAAAACTCGACGGCTTGAACGTCAAATGATCTCCGGGCTCAACCGCGGCTGTACCTGAACCTGAGTGAGAGAGCTTCGCCGCATTGCGGTGGTTGGATTGTTATTCGCTTAGTTCGCTATCGGTATCCTGCCAGACTTGTACCATCTGGACTGAAATCGGCTTGGCAGTCTGAGTGCGCTATTATTGAGTCTCAGGAGCGCCCCTAGAATGGCTGGTGCAATTCCTCGCTACGCGGCCCTGCCGCTTCAGCGCTTTATCGATTCTTGGGAGAGCGATTTTCGTCTATTGCACTTAAGTATGCGAGGTATACGTGTTTTGACGCGTATGCCGGGGGTTTTCGAAGCTTTGATCCCAGGTACTGATTCAGACGAAACAGCAAAACTTACTTCCGATCTTAGCGAAGCAAAGAAGGAAGCGGAACTTGCAGAGAATGAATGCAAGACGGGTTTTCCAGTGCTTCATGCACACGCCCTGCGGGATATGGGCAGCTTTAGAGGCATCCGTCGAAGACGTGCTCGTTGGGATATTGCTCAACGAGCCTGACATGCTCAGGAAGGAGGCCTTCGCAAAAGTCCGAGTTCCCCTTGCTGAATTTGAGACGATTGATAAGGAGGAACGTATGCGTTTTCTGCTTGCTGAACTCGGTAGAAATTTAGGTAGACAAAATGGAGTAAACGCCTTCGAAGGTCTTCTGAAGCATTTTGATCTGTCAGGCGAAGTGGACGACCAGGACAGGAAGTTGATTTGGCAAACGCACCACCTGCGCAATATTCTTGTGCATCGCGCCTCTCGCGCAGATCGGCGGTTCGTTGAGGCGTGCCCCTGGTTAAAGTTGAACGTGAATGATTATGTGAGTATATCTCACGAGATGCTCAGGGATTGTGGAAGCGCAATTTGCAGGTATGTCTTGACTATTACTCATCGGCTTGGAAAGCGCTATGAGGTTGACACGCACGAACTAATCCGGAAAGCCCAGTCGGCCGAACATTGACCGCAAGAGCTAAATGATTTCAGTTCCTTTATCGGGTTAGCATATCGATGTGCTCCAAGATGCTCCAGTTGGGGACGATTTAGGGAATAATCGCCGTGACCTGGCTGGAAAATACGCTCTCGGTATTGTCCGAGTTAACTGCCGTCACCACGTAGTAGCGGTTTTGCGCCGTCTGCAAGCTTCCATCAACGTAGTTTAAGGTGTTCACCGGCGCCGCTGTGAGCTTCGTGTAGAGACTCCCCGATACCGTGCTGACGTAGACGTTGTAGCCAACCACACTCGATGAGCTGGGCGACCAGGACAGCGCTACGGAATGAGCCGTGGCCGAGCCGGCGCCTGAAAGCGCGATCGTGGTCGCGGACGTCGCGTTGCTCGCGATGCTGATACTGCCGGTAGCGCTTCCACTGCTTGCTGGAGAAAACGCCGCGGTTAGCGGCGCACTCTGGCCTAGCGCAAGGATGGTTCCTGATGGAATGCCGCTGGCGTTGAAGCCCGGCCCGGAGACGCTGACGCTCGAAATCGTTACACTGCCGCTTCCTGTATTCGTGAGCGTGACCGTCTGAGTGCTCTTGGCGGACACATTCACGCTGCCGAAGTTCACGCTGCTCGCGCTGACACTAAGAATCAATGTAGGAGCATTCACCTTCAGCGCCGCCGCGTTGCTGGTCGCAATGCCCGCAGTGTTGCTCACGGCCACGGCGAAGCTTGCTCCGTTGTCCGAGGCTACGGTCGCCGGAGTCGTATAGCTCGATGAGTTCGCGCCGCTGATCGGCGTCCCATTCTTGCTCCATTGGTAGAGTAGAGGCGCTGTGCCGGTGTCCGCGACTGAGAACGCCGCCGGCTGGCCGGCGACGACCGTCTGCCCTGCGGGCTGCGTCGTGATGGCCGGAGCGATGGCGCTGGGAGACGACGGGGCACCGCCGAAAAACACGCCGCTGGCGACGACATTGAGTCCGCCTAGAAGCAGGACGTTCACCTTTACGTGTCCACGGACATTCCAAACCAGGTACGTGCCGTTTACAAAAGATGACAAAGTTCGTGAATCAAGAATCGCGCCGGAAGTAGCATCCACAATCTGTATCGTTTCAGAGCGGTTCCGCGAAAGCCAGTCGACGCCATACAGCGCGACTTGATGTGAGTTCCCATCGGTAAGATTGACGTCCATGCTAAAGCTTGTCGCCGCATACCAAGCCGATCCGATCCGCCCGGAAGCCGTTTGCAGACCTCTCACGTCGGTCGTACCTGCAGCCCAAATCTCGCTCGATTCGTTCTGGGGTGTGAAGGACGCGTAGCCCGGAAGAGTCTGCGAGCTGTTCGCGATCGAGAATCCATCGCTACCGTACTTTGACTTCCAGTTGCCCTGCGAGATGGTGTCGGAATTCAGGAAGACAGCTGCCGAACTTGACGACACTGCTGCCGACCCGCCGAAGAAGATGCCGCTGACAACGACATTGAGTCCGCCCATTAGTTGGACGTTCACCTTTACGTGCCCACGGACATTCCAAACCAGGTACGTGCCGTTTACAAAAGACAACAGAGTTCGCGAATCAAGAACCGCACCGGAAGTGGCATCCACAATCTGTATCGTTTCAGAGCGGTTCCGCGAAAACCAGTCGACGCCATACAGCGCGACTTGATGTGAGTTCCCATCGGTGAGATTGACGTCCATGCTAAAGCTTGTCGCCGCATACCAAGCCGATCCGATCCGCCCCGCGGGCGTTTGCAAACCTCGTACGTCAGTCGTGTTCGCAGCCCAAATCTCGCTCGATTCGTTCTGGGGCGTGAAGGAAGCATAGCTTGGAAGGTTCTGCAAACTGCTGGCAATTGAGCGCCCGTCCGCGCCATATTTCGCCTGCCAGTTCCCTTGAGAAACCGTGTCGGAACCGACGAATGTGGCGGCCGATGAGGCAGCCGTGGCGTTTGGCGCGCCCGCAAACATAAACGAAATGAGGGTCATGATAGAAAACCCTAATAGAGCCAGGGTCTTTCTGTTGTTTGGTTTCTTGTTCGTGTCCATGCCCGGAGACTATTCTCCGGAGGCATTGAACGGCGACTGGCCGGACGGACCTATTTGGTACATGAAAGGCCAGTCCCGGGTACATCAAGACTGACCTGTCCTTCGTGATACGGCAGCCGGAAGTTTCGAGGGCGTGATCAGGAAAAATTCCCCGGCTCCAACCGTCAACGAAGGCGCGCCTTCATATTCAGCTCCCCAAGGAATGTCTCGAGTTCTCACAGCAGAGCAAAACAACCTCAGGGCTTAATTCTGCGCGGATTGTTTGACGGCGCCAGGTGATAGAGGGCTTTTACCCTCCGAGGCCATCCCAGCCCGGAGGTCAGAGTCCCAGGACTCTGGTACCGGAGGGCGGGTAAGCCTCCGTACTAGGCGGCTGTGAGTGATGCGCCATAGGGTCGCGCGACGCGCGGCGATAGCCTTCGCGTGTCGAAGAGGCGCGAAAAATCCCGGATCACGGGATACGACACTAAGGATCCCCAGAGTGCGAATTAAACAGATGCGATTGAACAATGTGCGAATCGACCAATCTCGAAAGCGCGCCGCGAAGTGGGCGTTGCTAGCGGCCGCGGTGGCATTTGCCGCGCCGGTGTGGGCGCAGCGTGAATTTACAATTCTGCCGTCAACCACGGCTGTGGATTCGTTTCCGGCAACCATATCAGTGCCTCCGGCAAGGTTCGATGACGAATCGCTCTCGACCATCCGCATTCCGCAGAATCTGCCCAATAAGCCGGCTCAGTCGATTGGCGTGGAGAGGCTGCCTTCGCGGCGAAGCTGGATCATCCTGTCCGCCGTGCAGCACAGTGCGGCGGCATTTGACGCCTACTCGACGCGGCAGTCCATCGGAAACGGTGGAGTGGAACGCGATCCCTTTATGCAGCCCTTTGCTCACTCGCCGGCAATTTATGCGGCCATTCAGGTAGGGCCATTGCTGCTGGACTACGCTGCGCGCAAGATGCAGCGCAGCCATTACGACGCGGCGCGGAAACTCTGGTGGGCGCCGCAGTCCGCTGCCACGGTCCTATTCATTGCCTCGGGCGTGCATAACCTTCACGTAGCCAACCAGCGTTGATCAACTTAGGAAAAGGGCAAGTAAGAAACGGGTAAGATCGCCTGCGTGGAGTTACTGGATTCGCTGCCCGACGGTATCGTGGCCGACGAGACTCTCGAAAATCGCCAGAACGTGCCGGCGATAGTTGACGATGCGCTCAAGCACTGGGCGCAGATCGGGCTGGTGGACGCTCTCGCGATCCCACTTGGCGAGCACCGCCGTAGGAACCTCGATATCGCGTTTGAGTTCCTCGGCGGAGTGACCGCGCAGGAACAGGCCGTAGAAAAAGGCGGCCTCGCGCTGCGGGAATTGCAAGTCCTGCAACACGTCTTCGATCGGATTGGCCTGAGTAGCCATTGCAGAAAACCGCAGTTTACAGATTTCATATGCGCCGTCAAGTACGCAAGTAGAGAGCCGTTCTCACCCGGAGTATTAGGCGGGGCAGAATAGCGGCGAGACGCTACCGAGATTTCCTCGGTGCAGTCGCAACTTTCTTGTAAAGACGGGTTAGACAGGAGAAGGCAGCCCGGCACCTGGGCCTCCACGCCTTGGGGCGCCGCAAAACTGCCACCACAGCTGCACCCCGGGAGGCTCGGGCCCACGGCCGAGCCTCCTTCGAATAGCTCTAACTGCCGTTACTTCTTTGCTTCTGCGTAGTTATCTGCGACCTGCGCCCAGTTGATGGTATTCCACCAAGCTTCGATGTAGTCCGGGCGGCGGTTCTGGTACTTCAGGTAGTAGGCGTGTTCCCAGACGTCGAGACCGAAGACGACCTTAACGCCTTCCATGATGGGATTATCCTGGTTGGCCGAAGACTCGATGGCAACCTTGCCCTCTCGGACTAAAAGCCACGCCCAGCCGGAACCGAACCGGGTGGTCGCGGCCTGATTAAACTTCGTCTTGAAATCGGCGAAGCTGCCGAATGCGCTCTGAATGGCGCCGGAGAGATCGCCCGTCGGTTCCCCGCCTCCGCCCTTTTTCATGACCTTCCAGAACATGCTGTGATTCATGTGGCCGCCGCCGTTGTTGCGGACCGCGGTGCGAATATTTTCAGGAACCTTGTTGATCTGCGCCAGCAGTTGCTCGACGGAAAGACTCTGAAGATCCGTGTGACCTTCCAAGGCTTTGTTGAGATTGGTGACGTATGCGGCGTGATGCTTGTCGTGGTGAATCTCCATCGTCTTGGCGTCGATGTAAGGCTCGAGCGCGTCGAACGAGTACGGAAGCGGCGGAACTGTGTAGGCCATTTGAGGAGCGGCTCCTTGTGCGGGCTGTGCGGTCATTTCGACCTCTTGATTTTCTGTCGCCTGCCCCATAATTATACGCGCCTGACCGGGAAGGGTGAAACAGGGCGCTGCGTTTCCCGGAGAATCGTGAGGAGCCGCATGCCGTCGGTCGAACACATCGAAAAACACTTCACAGCAACCGCCGCCGTGAGGGACATCGTGATCGGGATGGCCGACGGGCTCACGGTGCCTTTCGCCCTGGCGGCCGGACTCACGACCGCTGCTACGGCTCTGGCAAGAGGCACGGGGATTATCGTTACGGCTGGATTCGCGGAAATTGCCGCGGGATCAATCGCCATGGGTCTGGGCGGATATCTGGCAGCGAAGACGGACTCCGAACACTACGCTTCGGAACTGAAACGCGAATACGCTGAAACGGTCGAGTTGCCGGACGTGGAAACCGAGGAAGTCGCCAAGGTGTTTCGCGAGTACGGCCTGACCGAAGAACAAATGGCGCCAGTGGTTGCAGCAATCATCGGAGATCAAAAGCGCTGGGTCGATTTCATGATGAGATTCGAGTTGGGGCTGGAAGAACCTGATCCCGGGAGGGCGGGACGCAGCGCGGCGACTATTGCCGTATCTTATATTGTCGGCGGGCTCGTGCCGCTGGCACCATATATTCTGATGAGACAAGTGGCCCCGGCGCTATGGATTTCCGTGGGCGTCACGCTGCTGGCGCTTTTTGTTTTCGGCTCGATTAAAGGCCATTACACCGGCGTACGCCCGTTGCGCGGAGGCGTGCAGACGGCCCTCGTGGGTGGATTGGCGGCGGCAGCGGCCTTTTTTATCGCACGATTGATCACCCCTGCCGCGGGATAGGCTGCGCACCGGCAGCGAGACCCGGCGGGCCCAATTTGCATCTATAATAAGGGTAGGATCGAGAGTATGAAACCCGGCGACGTCCTTGTGTACTAGGAATACCAAATTTCGGAGTACTGCGTCTAACCAGATTATTACCCCAAGCGTCATCGAAGGCGCGCGAGCGGGATGAGGAGAGACAGTCATGAAAAGTAGTTACTTGCATATTCCCCGATGGGTCGCCGGAGTGGTGCTCGTAGCCGCACTCATCGGCGGCGGAATCCTGGCCAGCGGATTGAGAAACTGGACAGGACAGAACGTTTTCGGCGCGTCGACCCTGGCGCTGACAGCAGGACACGGCCATGAGCCGGTAGCGTTGGGAAGCTTCATGAACGGATTTGCTTCCGTGTTGAAGCCAGTGCTTCCGGCGGTCGTGAATATTCACACCTCCAAGGTTGTGAAGCAGAAGCAGCAAGATATGCCTTTTCTCAACGACCCATTCTTTCAACAGTTTTTTGGCGACCGTGGCAGCCCGGGTCAAGGCCGGGGCGAACCGCGTTCGGAACGCGAACAGAGTCTGGGTTCCGGCGTGATCGTGACCTCTGACGGAATGATCCTGACGAACAATCACGTGATCGACGGCGCTTCGGACATCAAAGTGGACTTGAGCGATAAGCGTGAATTCACAGCTAAGTTGGTCGGCACCGATCCGAAGTCGGACATTGCTGTTCTGAAGATAGACGCTACGGGCTTGCCGACGCTGAGCATCGGAGAGTCCAGCCACTTGCAGGTTGGCGATATGGTCTTCGCGGTAGGCGATCCGTTCGGCGTGGGCGAGACGGCGACGATGGGCATCGTTAGCGCGACGGAACGAAGCGGATTGGGAATTGAGAACTACGAGGACTTTATCCAGACCGACGCGTCGATCAACCCGGGTAACTCCGGAGGCGCGATGGTTGATCTGCACGGCGACCTGATCGGCATCAATACGGCGATCGTCACCGGCGGAAGTGGCGGTAACCAGGGAATCGGCTTCGCGATTCCGATCGACATGGCGCGGGCGGTAATGGATCAGATCGTCTCCCACGGTAAGGTCGTGAGGGGCTATCTGGGCGTTTACATTCAGAATGTCGATCCCGCTATCGCCAAACAATTCGGCCTCAGCGAAAATCGCGGCGTTCTGATCGGCGATGTTTCGCCCGATACTCCGGGCGCAAAAGCGGGCCTGAAGCGCGGCGATGTGATCCTGGCGTTGAATGGCCAGCCGACATCCGGAGCCGACCAACTTCGCTTGCACATCTCGCAGATGCCGCCAGGTGCGACAGCCCGGCTGCAAATTTGGCGGGACGGAAAGACGCAGGACGTCAACGTGACGCTCGGCGAATTGCCGACAGAGAAGGTAGCCAGCACCGGCTCGGATGAAACCAGCCAGGGCGGGCTTGAGGGAGTCGACGTGCAGGAGCTGACTCCCGATATCGCTCGCGAACTGAATCTTCCGGCAACCACTCATGGAGTGGTAGTTGGGTCCGTTGATCCCTCAAGCGCAGCGGCCGAAGTGGGCCTCGATCGCGGAAGTGTGATTGAGGAAGTCAACCATAAGCCGATTGCCAACATCGAACAGTACAAGCAGGCTGTTGCCGCTGCAGGACAGCAGCCCGTGCTTTTGTTGGTTTATCAGAATGGTGCGACGCGCTTCGCGGTAGTTCAAGCGCACTAGCACCGATACCAGTCGAACAATAGGAGCGGCTTTCGCAGGTTCGTCGAATGAACGGCGCGCCTGCGGAAGCCGCTCGAACATTTCCACAATAGCCTTTCCCTGCCCCCGAGCAGTGCCGCATGGGAATCTACAGGAACAACCCGAGTGGATTGCCTAAGCAGGCGGCGTATCCTAATCTAGCGCCGTTGCCGCCCTCATATTTTGTTGTCATTTTGGTAACGGCGGCGCCTAATAGTACTGGAGTCCTATTCACCCTAGCCACGGGACCTAGTACTAAAGTTACTGCACTCAATTTCTGTCTCAACTCGTTCTCGTACGGGTAGGAGGTTCCGGGTGAATTCCACAGCGCGAGCGGCTAATCAAACTGTCTTTAAGGAATCACTTCTTCCCGACGGGAAGAAGCGCTGGGGATCGTTCGGCGCAGGCTTTGGGGTGCAGTGCGTCGCTTTGGCCGTAGTGGTCATAATCCCGCTCATGTTCCCCGAGAAATTCGAGGCCGTCCAGCACTATTGGGTCACTCCCATCGAAACTCCCGTGATTCAGCCTTGGAAGCCTCAGCCTCCCCAGAAGCCCGTGGTGATCAAGAAGGAAGTCGTCAAGGAACTTCCCAAGCCGCCGGAAATCGTCGCCCCGAAACCCAAGATCTACAACCCTGTGGTAACAGCTCCCGTAGCGAGGCAGATTCGTAAGGCTCCGGAGGCCGTCGAAGTGGCAAAGGTTTTTCCAGACCAGAACCCGCCGTTGTCTCTGGGCAGTTCTGCACCCCCGACACTGCGGAAACCGCGCGAGCAAGTGCAGACGGGCGGTTTCGGAGATCCGAACAGCGTCCCGGACAACGGTAAGCGGGATCGTAATCCGAACATGACTCAGCAAGGCAGTTTCGACTTGCCCAGCGGTGACGGAACTGGAAATGGGACGGGCGGAGCGAAAGGTGCGAAGGGCGTAACGGGCAGCGCCGGGTTTGGCAACGGCGTCGCTGTCGGGACTCCGGGTGGAGGAAGCCGAGGCGGCGTGCAGCAAGGAGTATTTGCGGACGAGCAAGCGAGCGCCGCGACGCCAAGAGTGAAGCAGACGGCGGCGGCCTCCAACACCAAGACGGTGGAGATTCTGTCCAAGCCGAAGCCGGCATACACCACCGAGGCTCGCGACAAGAAGATCGAGGGAGACGTCATCCTGCACGTAGTTTTTTCAGCGGCGGGCGAAGTGAAAGTGGAGAAAATCGTCCAAGGGCTTGGGTACGGCCTGGATGAATCGGCGGAAGCGGCAGCGCGGCAAATTCGGTTTCACCCCGCGCTGCAAGATGGCCAGCCGGTGGATTTCCCCGCCAACGTTCATATCACATTCGAATTAGCGTATTGAGAAGGGGGAAACGCAATGCGTACGTGGAAGCACTTATCTTTCGCACTGATTCTTGCCGGCGCTTTCGCGGGCGCTGCAGGAGCGCAACAGACACAAACAGCTGATGAAACGCAACCGCAGGCCGGCGCTTCAACATCCAGTCCCGTGACCACTGTCAACCAGGCGATCGACCGCATCATCGCTCGCGAGCATGATCAGAATGCCACCATTCGCCGCTATAACCCGATCATCGAAACGTACATTCAGGACATGAAGCCCGATCCACAGATGGGATTCATCCCTGTAAAGGATCACTACTTCCTCGGACAGGCGATTCTATCCAAGGGCGTGGTGGATCAATCGATACTCGAGGCCAAGGGCCACCACAAGATCGACCAGTTTAATCCGCTGTACCATGTGTCGAATTTCTTTACATCGAACTATGTTCCGGCGGGTTTCCTCCAGATGATCTATCTGGACAGCACCAGCTTCGACCGCCAGCACTATCAATTTGACTATGTGGGCCGGGAATTTCTGGGCGAAGTTCGCTGCCTGGTTCTCGACCTGACGCCGCTGCCGAAATCAGGCAACGGGCGATTCAAGGGACGAATCTGGGTCGAAGATCAAGGGTTCACCATCGTGCGCTTCAATGGCGTCTTCACCCCGGTGGCTGGACTGAACGGTTTCAATCTTCACTTCGATAGCTGGCGCTTGAACGTGCAGCCGGGGCTTTGGCTGCCGGCGTTCGTGTTTAGCCAGGAATCGGATCTGAAAGACTTTCTTGGCGGTCACATTCGCTTCCGGGCGCAGACGCGGCTGTGGGGCTACGATCTGAAGAATACAGGCCGCGAGGGTGAGTTCAGCGAGCTGACAATTGATTCGCCCTCGGTGCAGGATGAGGCTAAGGCTCAACAGGATCGTTCGCCAATCGAGGCCCAGCGCGAGTGGCAACATCAGGCGGAAATGAACGTGCTCGATCGTCTGCAGCGCGTGGGTTTGCTCGCCCCTGCGGGAGAAATCGACAAGGTGTTGGAAACCGTCGTTAACAATCTCCAAGTAACAAATAACCTCGACATCCAGCCCGACGTTCACTGCCGCGTGCTGCTAACCGGTAGCCTGGAGTCCTTCTCCATCGGCCATACCATCGTCATGAGCCGCGGCCTTCTAGACGTGCTTCCGGACGAAGCTAGCCTGGCCACTATGCTGGCGCAGGAGTTGGCGGAAATAATCATCACCAAGCCCGGGACGGATCAGTGGGGCTTCAACGACACGACCAACGTAACCACCGCGGAGGCGCTTAGCCACTTCTCCTTCCGGGCTACCCCCGCCGAAGTCACCATGGCCAACGCCAAGGCGATCGAGCTGCTTAAGAACTCCCCCTATAAGGACAAGTTGGGGGCCCCGGCGCTCTTCCTGAAGCAGCTCCAGGCGGAAGAAAAACAATTGCCGGCTTTGGTGAGCACCCATCTGGGTAACAGCGTGGACCTCGGCTCTCAATTGACGGCTTCCGGACCGGCGCTGTCCCCCGACAAGCTCGACCAGATTGCGGCTTTGCCCATCGGCGCACGCGTGAAACTCGATCCGTGGACCGACAGCGTTGAATTGCTGAAATCCAAGCCGATTGCTCTGTTTTCGGCGCGCGAAAAGATGCCTTTCGAGCTCACGCCGTTCATGCCGTTCCTGACGCGTTATCAGAAACCAAGTCCAGGCGTCTCGGCGGATCCTGCGAAAGCCGATGTCGCCAGGCAGGAACAGCCGACGCCCGCGCAGCGTCAATAACGCACACCTTACAGCTTTAAGAGCCCGGCGGAGAGCGTTCTCCGCCGGGCTCATTTTTTGGCACCGACGCCGCTCTCCTAAGTCTTTCCAACCTCCCTGCCATTGCGAGAGACTACGAGTGCAATGCCGCGCAACTCCCTGCTCGAATATTTTCGCGCTGATTCGCGCCCGCCAAATGAAATTGCGATCTCCTGGCGGCGTGGGTATCGCACGGAGCATTGGTCGTACGGGCGCCTGCTGAATGCCGCCACACACTTCGGCGCGGAGCTCCAAGCACGCGGAACTGCCAAAGGCGATCGCGTCCTGCTCTGGGGAGAGAATTCTGGTGAGTGGGTTGCGGCGTTTCTGGGATGCATGTTACGCGGAGCCGTTGTGGTGCCGATGGATGCCGTCGCGGACAAGTCGTTCGCGAACCGCGTCGTGGAGCAGGCCGGGATCCGGTTGGCAGTCGTTGGGCGCGGGCTGCCATCGCTGGATCATGTCGGTCAAGTCAACGAGGGCATGCCCTCCTTGCTGCGCCTCGAAGACATCGGCGAATTCGCAAGCCGCCCGGCTGCCGCTGAATTTGTTCCAGCGACGGCGGCGCGCGATGACGCGCTTGAAATCGTATTCACGTCCGGAACGACGGCCGAGCCGCGCGGCGTGGTGATCACGCACGGAAACGTTCTTTCAAACCTCGATCCCATCGAAAAGGAATTCCAGCGCTACCGCCGATACGAGCGATTGTTCCACCCTCTGCGCTTTCTCGATCTTCTGCCGCTAAGCCACGTCTTCGGCCAGCTCTTGGGAATCTTTCTGCCACAAGTGATTGGCGCGACTTCTGTGTTTCTCGATACCTGGAATCCAGCGGAAGTGATGCGCGTGATTCACGAACAGCGCGTCTCACTACTCATTACCGTGCCGCGTCTGATCGAGTCGTTGCACGATCAAGTCGAACGCGACCTTGCCGCTGCGGGAAAGCTCGAGGAGTTCCGTCGGCGCTTCCAAGTCGCCGAGCACGAGCATTTCCTGAGGCGCTGGTGGCGGTTCCGCTCGATCCGGAGGCGATTCGGCTGGCAATTCTGGGCGCTGATTTCCGGCGGCTCCTCGCTTCGCGCGCAAGACGAACAATTCTGGACCCGGCTGGGCTATGCCGTAATTCAAGGCTATGGCCTGACGGAAACGACATCTCTGGTGAGCCTGAATCACCCCTTTCGGCTGGCGAGTGGCTCGATCGGCAAAGCGCTGCCTGGCCTGGAAACGAAGCTTTCGCCGGAGGGCGAGATTCTGGTGCGAGGCCCCAACGTGGCCGCGGGATATTGGAATGATTCCAAGAATAAGGCCAACCCGGTTGCGCCCTTAGTGGACGCCGAGGGCTGGTTTCATACCGGCGACCTGGGCGAACGGGACGCAGCCGGACATATGTTTTTCAAGGGCCGGTTGAAGAATGTGATCGTGACCCCCGAGGGATTGAACGTTTATCCGCAAGATCTGGAGGTGGAGCTGCGCAAAGAGCCGGCGGTGCGCGACTGCGTGGTAGTGGGTCTTGCGCGCGACGGCAACGCCGAGCCCTGCGCGGTATTGATCCTGCACGACAAAGGCGCTCCGGCAACGGTTGTGCAGGCGGCGAACGATCGCCTGGCGCCATTCCAGCGGATGCGCCACTGGTTCGTCTGGCCAGACACGGATTTCCCGCGAACGCCCACACAGAAACCAGCGCTGGGACGTATTCGCGAAACGGTGGAAGCGGAACTTGCTGGACGTAAACAGCAAACCGATTCGGCCGCGGCGAAATCGCCGCTCGCAGAATTGCTTTCGCGTATTTCACCGGGCGCGCTTCCCGCGGGAAACGCCGGAGAGCTTCAGCTCAGCTCGATTGAGCGCGTGGAATTGATGACGGCTCTGGAAGATCGCTACCAGGTGGATCTGGGTGAAACGGATTTCGCCGCCGCGAGCAATATGGCGGCGCTTGAAAAACTCGTCGAAGAACGGCCCGCCGGCTTCGCTGCCTTTCACTATCCGCGCTGGCCGCAGAGTTGGCCCGCTCGGCTCGCTCGCGTGGTGATCATAGACCTGCTCGCGCGACCCGCCATGCTTATTTTGGGATGGCCAAGCGTCCGCGGCCGTCAGAATCTCAGCGGCGTGGACGGCCCGGTGCTGGTGGTCGCCAACCACATCACATATTTTGACCCGGCATATGTGCTGGAGGGGTTGCCGGGAAGATTTCGCCGCAAGCTGGCGGTTGCCATGGACGGCGAGAGGCTTGAATCGATGCGCAACCCGCCGTCAGGGGCTGGCTGGTTCATCGGATTGCGCGATCGTATCGCGTACTTTCTCGTCTTGCTGGTTTTCAATGTCTTCCCGCTCCCGCGCCGCGCTGGATTCAGGAAGAGCTTCGCGTTTGCTGGGAACCTGATCGACCGCGGCTGGAACGTTCTGGTGTTCCCCGAAGGCGAACGCACGCGCACGACAGGAATGAACCCGTTCCGCGCCGGCATCGGCCTGCTAGCCACGCGCTTGGGAGTCCCAGTGGTCCCAATGCGGCTCGACGGAATCTCCGAACGCAGGGCGGCCGGAAAACACTGGGCGCGGCCGGGGCAAATCAAGGTCTCCATCGGCGCGCCGGTTCGATTTGAAGAGGGCATCGCAGCCGAGGAAATCGCCCGGAACCTCGAGCGCCGCGTTACGGAACTCGGCGCGGAAAGCAGCCGCTAGAGAGTGACACAAACAATGGCGTTTCAGAAAAAACCGCCAGCCGCTGTCATGTGTCCCGGCCGGTCTGCGATAGAATGAAAGCTAGCGGGCGAATCGTGCGAGCATCTGAGGAATCCTAATGATCCATCATCATATGTTTCACAACGGCAAGGTGCTGCCTATCGAGGAAGTACGGCTGTCTCCGGGGCAAGCGGGTTTGATGAGTGGCTGGGGACTCTTCACCACCCTGCGCATTTTCGAGCGCGTTCCCTTCGCCTTCGAGCGCCATTGGCATCGCTTGGCTCGCGATGCCGAGCGCACGCGTTGCCCGTTTCCGTTCGAAGAAGCATCTGTCCGCGAGCAGATGGATCAGGTTCTACGCGCAAACGACGTCGTGGAGGGTTGCGCGCGAATCTACATCGTCTACAACCACGCCAGCCTGTGGCGCAGCGACGAAAAGTTTCCCGTCGCGGATTTGCTGATTTGCTCCTCCGATTTGCCCGCGCATCGTGAGCCGGTGCGCTTAGACGTGCGTGAGCACGGCCGCCACGCGGCGTCGCCTCTGGCCGGAGTAAAAGTGACATCGTGGCTGAACAACGTCTGGAGCCTCGAGGAGGCCCACGAGGCCGGCTACGATGAGGTAGTCCTGCTCAACGAGCGCGGTGAAGTAGCCGAATGTACGGCCGCCAATATTTTCTGCGTACGCGAGGGGCGCGTATTGACACCCCCGCTTTCTTCCGGATGCTTGCCGGGCGTCACGCGCGAGGTCTTGCTCGAAATCGGCCCCCGCGCGGGAGTGCCGGTGGTGGAACACACCTTGTTCCCGCAGGACCTCTACTCCGCCGACGAAGTCTTCATCTCCTCGACCAACCGCAATATCATTTCAGTCCAGGAAATCGCCGGCCGGAAGATGCGCGCCATGGGCGGCCCGTTGATGCGGAGGCTGGGGACAGTATTCGCCGGCTACGTTCGCGAATATGTAGACGCGCGCGCGGCCGTCGGCGGCAAGCGATAAGCGCAATTGCACGCGACGCTGACTACACGCGTTGCCGCTAGTGAATCAGGAAGCCCGCGGCCGCGATTGCCAATCCGAGAGCTCCCAGAAACGATCCGATCGCCCAAAAGATTCGCTTCTGCGTCAGCAGGGTGATCGAGCAGATCACCAGCGCTGCCTCCAGGAGCACTTCGCCAAGATCGAAGCGATCCGCGCGCCGCTGTTGGGTTTTCACTTCCTCTTCTGCCTTGTGAGCTTCGGCCTCGATGTCTTTTTGCTCTGAAGCGTAGCGCTCCACTTCCTTTCCGTATTTCTCTTTCATCTTGGCGACATCGCCCGCACTCTGCGTGGCGAACACGGAGGTCTCATCCAGGAAAAGCTCGTAGGTATGCCGCCGGATATCCTTCGCCTGGTAATACGCCCACTGATCGGTCGCCTCGGTCTGCTTGAGCAGCTCTTCGGTATGCGACCTGTGCCCCATCAGGGACACCGCCGCCACGAGAACGGCGAGGATCGCCATCGTCACCGTCACTCCTGCGAGCCCGCTCTCAGCAGCGCGCTCGGCTTGTTCCTTAAGCTCCTTTAGTTCTTCGGCCATTCTTTTTTCCTCTTTTCGCCGCGTCCAATTCGCGTCGTGCGCGCAAGAGGATAGCAAACCTGCGCGGCCCTTAGCCACTCGCGCGTTAACCCCAGGCCTCTTCGCCTACACTCGCTGCCTAGGTTTCGGTACAATTAAAGTTTGTTATTCGAGGAGGCCGCGAGATGAGTGACCTGGCGAGCAAGACCTGCGTCCCATGCAAGGGTGGCGTGCCGCCTCTGGCGGGCAAGGAACTCGCGGAACTGTCCAAGCAAGTGCCGGAGTGGCAGGTGGTGAACGGCCATCATCTGGTGCGTCTTTTCAAGTTTCCGGACTTCCGGCAGGCGCTGACATTCGTCAATAAGGTGGGTGAGATGGCCGAAAGCCAGGGCCACCATCCGGATATCCTGCTTTCCTGGGGCAAAGCCGAAATCACCACATGGACACACAAGATCGACGGCCTTACCGAAAGTGATTTCATTCTAGCTGCAAAAATCGACCGGCTGTGACGCGATTGAGGTTTCGACGGAGTTTATACATCAGGCGGAATCCCCACATTTTGCTGTCCAAATTCGCCCGTGCTGATTATCATGTGCCGGCGGCTCCCTTCGTCAGGAACAAAACAATCGCATGACCTCGACCGTCGGAAAAAACTTTCGCGATAGCCCGCTCTTTCATTGGTACAAGAATGCATCTGCGCCTATCGAGTACTTCATTTGGAAACTCAAGGGCTCGCCGCAGCCCAAAGTGCCTCACATGGTCAAACAGCGCGTGATTCCCGAGTACGCGCGGAGATTCAATCTGCACACGTTAGTCGAAACCGGCACGAACTTCGCCCACATGTTGTACGTGCAGCAAGGCCATTTCAAGGAGATCTATTCCATCGAACTCGACCACTGGAAGGTCGAGAGCGCGCGCCGGAAATTTGCGAGTCAGCCCCATATTCACGTGCTCGAAGGCGATAGCGGCGAGGTGCTGCCGCGGCTCCTTCCAGCCATCAAAGAGCCGGCGCTCTTCTGGCTGGATGGCCACGACTTCGATGTCTCCACCCCGGTAAAAAAGGAGTTGGAGGCGCTCTACAAGCACCCCATCCAGGATCACGTCCTGCTCGTCGACGACGCTCGCTGGTTCGACGGCCGCACCGACTATCCCACACTCGAAGAGATGCGCGCGCAGGTCGCCCGCGATTATCCCGGCCACATCATGGAAGTGAAGGACGACATGATCCGCATCCACAAGCCTCAGCCGGCATAAGCCCCGCGCCGCTGCTGCGCCAGTGCGAAACCATGGTGTACCTGCGTGATGCAGCCAAATTCAATACAAGTAAGGATTGGCGCGAACCAGCGAAGCGTTGTAGATTGAAAAGGCCTGCCTGCTCGGTTCCCCGGTAGCTCAATGGCAGAGCATTCGGCTGTTAACCGTGGTCGCACGAAGAATCAACAAGTTACACGGAGCGTGACGGATTGCTACCGAATGCTACAAGTGCAATGCCAGCTTGCGGTTGGCGTCACTGCGCAGGTAGGCGGTAGCACTCAGTAGGGTTTGGTGGTGGGCACAAAATTGGGCACAGTCAGTAACGCGATTTCTCCCTTTCTAACAGGGTTCTGAGTCACGCTGCAATTTTTGCAAGCCGCTTGATGGTCGGAAATAAGCTCCCGCACATATCAGTCTTAGGCGGGAGAGCGTCCGCTCCCAGCATCGCTTGAGGCCGCCGGGTCTTCACATCGTGTGTGGCCGCGAAACCGTCTCCCGGCATGTTCAAGTCCATGACGATCACATCCGGCTTCAATTCTCCTGCGCAGGAGGAGAAAGCGATTACTCGGAAGTGCAGGTAGTGACCGCCAGGACTCCGGTGTGCTCGAAACAGAAATGCTGGTCGATTCGTTGGTGCGCGCGCTAAGATACGTCGCGCCGATAAGACTCGATGCTTCCTCTCGTACACGCCTATCGCGACGACGGTCAAATGGCCGATACCCGATGGAAACCTAGGCGCGTTTTCTGTACTCTGGAAGAGGATCACAGTGACGCTCCAGGTGTCCTGCATGTTGCGAAGTTGCCTGTAGGCCCAGCGGGGGCCGCGGCATTGATCAGCGAAGTTGTCGCAACCCGCCTCCTGGCGGTAGGTGGATTTAAGACGTTGGATTCTCGAATTGTCCGCGTCAGCGATGGTTTTGCCTCGTCGTGTAACAAGAACTCCGGGTATCCCTGGCGCATTTCTCCAGGCGACTACTATGCAACGTTGCACCGAGATGACGTAGAAGGTGGCCCACCCCCTTCTTGCGACGTACTAGCTGAGCCTGAGGAGATTCTGAGGCTTTGGGTCTTCGATACATGGCTAGGGAACATCGATCGAGAAGTCGAAGGAAATATCCTTCTCAGTCTCACCAGCTCTGGCAAGTTTCGCGTGATCGCCGCTGACCAGTCCGACTGTTTCTGTGGGTCGGCGATGTTTTGTTCGAACGGTCTGCGCCGAGGGATGGAACAGCGTGGCCCATCTTCGTCGGTGTCCTTTTTGGCACAGGTCATCTTTGATCACGGAGGTCCAACAGCGATAAGGAAAGCAGCCGGGGACGTGCGGTATGCTTGCAACAAGGTAGAAGAAATCTTGAATCTGGTACCGGCTGACTGGTGGACCAAGGCTAATATCAATGCACGGGAAGTGCTGGAACTACTAGAAGCAAGAGCGAATCGCTTAGAAGATATTCTGAAACCGGGTCAGTGGGAGGTGTTGAATGGGGGAGACGCGCTCATCATCAACGTTTAGCTATGCCGTCTTTCGATACATGAAGGACGCTAAGAGAGAAATCGCCGTTCCGATCGGCGTCGCCCTGTGGAGCGAAGATGCGAATTGGGTGGGGGTCAGACTGATCAATTCAGACCAGAAGGTTCCCAGAATAAGTCGTAAGGGCGATTTTCCTTTCATTGGTGTTTTCGAACGGAAACTTGATTCCTGGCTCGCTGGCAGGCATCTTCCCTATCAAGATCAGCCGGTCAGTCCGGCGTCTGACGCGTGGTGGAAGCATCTTCAAAAACTACTCATTCACAAGACCAGAATCTCTGATCCGCGTCCGATTGACTGCCTGGACCCAGAAAAGGAGATTGAATCGCTCTTTCGCGAGATCGTGAGCCCGGAGGAAACAGAAGACCACGCGAGGATCGATCATCTGATCACCCAGTGTCTAGGCGGTCTAAGCAAAACCCTTCGGCGCGGCGAAATCAATGGATATGCTGGCAAACCTGTCGAGATCATGCGATGTTTTTTAGGGCGCGAAGCCACGGTCGTAGTAGAGGGTGTCAACCTGGCACTTGAAAATGCTGCCTCGGAGGCGGATGCACTCGTCGGTAAACTTCAGAGGGTCAGAGCGAATGGATCTATCCAGCCTTCTGCGGATCGCAGAGTCATCGCGATAGTCGGCTATGTCGCCTCCGAGAATGGTCTTAACGGAGAAGCATTCCTTAAGGACTGGATCGAGAAAGCTGGCAATGCTACTGCTCTGGATGTGCAACGAGAAGGGGCTAAACTGCGCGCAGAAACCGAACAGGCATTAACAGAAGCTGGCCCGCCTCCGACGTTCACCTACGTTTAGAGTCACTGCCTTAGAAGATCATGTCTTATGGTGGGACTCGAATCACGACGTTCAAGAAGCACACCTGATCGGAAAACATCTGATTTGCGGACAGCCAAGCTGAGCCGCTAACCCCCTATCGTTGCAGCCTCGATCGGGCGACGATTCCCAAGGGTTTTATGGACAACACCGCGAGAGTATCCTAGCTCTTCGGCAATCTCGCGTATGGAGCGGCCCTGTGCGCGCAGACGGCCAATCCTCATGGCGTCCACGGAAATGCGCGGGCGCCCCAGCGTCTTACCCTTGGCCCTAGCGTTGCGAAGGCCGGCACGGACGCGCTCGGCGATCAAGCTGCGCTCCAGCTCGGCCACGGCGCCTAACACTGTGAACACCATTTTCCCGGTTGGCGTGGTCGTGTCCATCTGCTCACTCAGACTAACGAACGCGATACCGAGCGCGCTGAAGCTTTCAAGCGCCCGGAGCAAGTGAGACACGGATCGCGCAAAGCGGTCGAACCGCCAGACGGCCACCACGTCAAAGCACCGTTTGTGCGCATCTGCCATCAGCCGATTCAATTCCGGCCTGGAATCTTTCGCACCGCTTACTCCGTCGTCGATGTACACGCCTACCGCGCGCCAGCCGCGTGCTTCCGCAAATTGCTGTAGCTCCCGCGTCTGTAGAGTTACGTCCTGACCGTGGTTGGTCGTCGAGACGCGCGCGTAGATGGCAACTCTAGGCGTCATCGTGGCGGCCTCTTCTTGCGCTTACCCTTCGGGCCCGGCTTTTGCGCGGCTTTCACCTTCCGGCCCTTGGCGATATCCGCATCTGTCCAACGCCACAGCGTGCGTCCGCCGCCTATTGGAATTGGCATCGAGGGACGAATCAACCCGAGAGCCAGCCAGCGATTGACCGTCCTGAATCCAACGCCAATCTTCACGGCAGCGTGTTGAGTGCTATAAGTCTTTTTCATATCACCCCTTTTTCCCTCGGCCTCACAGGGCCATGAGTTCCACTTCCAGGCGCATGAGGCAATCCCGCACGTTGTTCCGGGTCTCTTTAGCAAGTCGCGCAAGATCCGGCCCGTTGCCGTTCCCGCCTTCCGCGTGCCACACATTTTCAAGATAGGCGGCAATTTCCCCGGCCATTCCGTAGGAGCTGAATTCAATCACGCGGCATCGGGACAGGAAACGCGGTTCAAGGTTTCCCGTCTCGTTGCATGTGAAAATGAAAACAGTATTCGGCGGGAAGGCAGTAGCGTCCAGTTTCGATAGCAAGGACAACTGCGCGGCAGGCGTCATCCTGTCCGCTTCGTCGACAAGCACAATATGAAATCCGCCTGTCAGTGGGACAAACCAGCAATCGTGGCACGCCTTGTCGATCGCCTCCGCATTACACTTCTGGCTAGGGATGTGGTGCAATTCCGCTCCGATTTGATCCGCTAGCGCCAGAGCCATGCTCGTCTTGCCGACACCCGGAGGGCCGACAAACAACCACGCGGACTGATACGGCGCGCTGGCAAACTTGGCCAGAATCTTCTTAGGCTTATCCAAACCGACAAATTCCGCAATCGCGCGCGGTCGATACTTCTCCGCGAGTGACTGAGGAAACGCTAAGGAGGGGGCGCTCATAGCGCACCCCCTCGGATGTAGTCGGCGGCCTTTTGCGCTTGGCTAGCAGCGATCACGACGAGTTTGGAATCGCCCTTTAGGACGCTAATCCAAGACCGGAGATAAGCAGCCGAGTTTTCGAGTATGGCAGGGGCAATGCCCGTAACGCCGCAAAGCAGGGCACTCCCCATTTCGGCGATTAGCTCCTCTTTGGAATACAGTTCCGAGCCGAAACCGTTCACCTCCTCGATTCCTTCCCGTCCAATCCGTGAAGCATGGCCCGTGCTATGCGTCAATTCGTGGAACAAGGTCGCGTAGTAGCCTTCTGAGGAATTGAATACAGCCTTGGGAGGCATCGAAACCACGTCCGCAGACGGCGAATAGCTTGCCCGGTCACTTAGCTTGAACTGCGGCGCGTTCGGCATCGCAGCTACCAGAGATTCGCAAGCTTCGATGTCCGGAACTGGTTTCGCCGATTGCTCTGCAAGTCCCAGCTTGTTAGAAATGCCTTCGGTCTGCGAGAGATTGAACACCCTGTAGTACCTGAGCAAGCATCGTTTCGAGAGTTTGCCCCTCCTGGGACTGACTTTCTCTTCGCCAATATTCCAGAAGACGACCGTTGACCCGTGCTCGCCTGCCTTGACGTGCCCGCCCAGCTTCGCTGCCTGAGCGCACGTTAGCCAGTATTTGGAGGGCATTCCCGATGCTGCGAGCAAGAAAGTGTTAATGCCCCTGTATTCCTTCTGGCTAATCAGATTGCATGGGGGTGCGGTCTGCCACGGTCTGCGCCACGGTACCGTACCCGATTCCAATTGCTTCAGGATTTGCTCTGTGACGATCGAATAGACGGAAGAGTGATGCTGTAGAATCGATTCAGCTTGCATGGGAGCTTAACCCTCCTATGTGAGTTAGGCTCTGTCGGATGTTACAAGCATCCGGCGGAGCCGTTTCGTTGTAGCACTACATGTGCCACGATTAGAAACTCCCGTCAAGAGAAAAGTGCACGCGGACCGCAAATAGTTTGTCGGAATTGGCATGGCACATGCTATGCCGCAAATCTTCGGGAGATTTTCAAGCGATCTTCAGCGGACTTTACAGGCATCTTGCGGGCTCGTATTCATCGCACAGATTTGGAAAATGTTGGAAGTAGAAATCGTGAATCGCGGAGTCGCTGAGTTGTCCGTGCCCAGTGACGTAGGACAACGGCGACGTCTGTGAGATTCCCCCCTTCCCATTTTTTATTTTTTTTGGGCTGTGCACGCCCGGCTAACACTAACTCACCAGAAGCGCGGGGTTGATAGAGCGCCTTCCTGTCGGGCCGGGGAGCTCTGTCGGATTCCGTAGGTAATGGTTAACAAACTTGAGGCGAGCCTCTCGATGGATGCGACAAGAGTGATTCGCAGGGACATCACACGCGCCGAACGCGTTACCGCCGCGTCACAGGCAATTGGGATTCGAGTCGAACCACTGGCGCAGCGCTTCGGCTTTCTGGATGGCCCGCGGAAATGCGTCGTACGATAGTCGAACACCGTCCTCGACCACATTCGCAGTGTTTGGGTGAACCGCATCGTTTCGCTGAACTCGAATTGCCTCGAACAAAGAAAGGAGGTGAGACTCCGCTCCGTCAAATGCACCACGCAGTTTCGAGCAGATTGCGATGTGTTGTCGGATGCTCTCAAGCAGCCGGTACAACGACCGGCCTTCGAGTAAGCCGTCCAGCTGCTTCCGTTTATCTTTGTACTTCAGAGCCTTGGCAAGCGATTGACCTAGAAGGTAGATTTCCTTTTCCGACGCCGCTCCCAGCATGACGGCCGCCGAGAAGTACATTTCTCGACTGAAAGAACCCAGCCCCTCGCGGATGTATTGGAGAATCACAGAATCCAACTTCGGAGCCAGCTGGGAGAGAGCTCGCATGTAGCCATCGACATCTTCGGGCAAAGGCTCGACGCAGCGGGCCCAGGCCGTTCCGCGCGGCGTCTTCCAATATCTTCCGTGATTGAAGCCTACCGGAAATGTTTGAGGCTCCGGGAGAATGAAACCACGATGCAGCAAATAGAAGAAAACCTCAGTCATTCCGCTCGGCAGCGGCGACGGGAAGTTTTGGCCTCCATAGTTGTATCGTCTCGGTCCAACTGCCCCCTGCTTCGTGATTCCAGGAACGCCAACTTTTACGAGCTGATCGCACAAAAGGTCCGTGAACTGTCCGACGTCGAAATTGTCGGTCTCTCGAATGGCAGATCGGGCCAGTGGCAGCATCGATTCAAGCGAATAGTCGAATTGCACGATGCGGAGAATATCATGGCGAGTCGGCCCACCTCCAGCGAGCCAGGCGCCTCATGCCTGTCGTCCACTCGGATCGCTCAGTTTTGCTGCCCCAGTTTGTGTCAGTGCCTCGCCGCTCTTTCACTCGCTCGCTACCACCGTGTCGTAGAGCCCGTAGTGCGTCAGTCCCTCGTGGCTCTCGATGCCCGTATAGCGTAGCGAAGCGTCCTCATAGCGGCGGAAGGCGAAAACGGCTTGGTTCATCTGTTCGGTGTTGAACACCTTAAGGCGCACGAGCAAATGGAAGTCCTTCACAGTCAGCCCGGTGACGGCCAGAAATAAGTCTGGCTCGAGCTTGGTGATGACATCTTGCAGCGTATTCTCGCGGAAGTCGGTCAGGTACATAAACGCAGGGATGCGCGTAGCGAACTTGATCAGCTTCTCCTGAACGAGCTTGCGCTTTGATTTGTATTCCTTTTCTTCCTGGGTGAGCTCCTTCTGCTGCTTCGCCGTCAGCTCTTTGTCCTTGGCCTTGTTCTTAAGTTCCTTCACTTTCTCGCTCTTGTTGATGATGGTCTCGATGATGTGATCGCCCAGAGCGCGCCAGCCCTCGATCCGTTCCACGGCTGCCATCGCATCGGCGTTGTCGAGCACCCGGCGTAGGGTGTCGTTGTCCACATTCACGAGCAACGCGCTTTCCCATTTCCGGGCCAGCAGCGTGGCCGACGTGCCCGCCATCGCAATATCGAGAATACCTCCCGCGTCGATCTGCGTCATGTTCGCGCCGTCATAGGCCAGCACCGGCAGGAACGACACGAGGTCCCTAACCGCGTTTTCCGGGTTCAGTTCGTTAGGCGACAGGCCGATTCCGTACTCGGAGAGCTGCCGAAGCGCACGCGTAGGCGCGAAGTCAAACACGAAGCAAACAGGTTTGAGGATTTCTTCTTCATTCGGGTTGTCGCCGTCCGGGTTCTTGATGGACCACGGCGACTGCACGCGGAATGCAGCTTGAAAATAGGTCTCGGGGCTCTTCAAATTGCGCAGCATGAGGATCGATGACCACTGCGGCACGGTGATGCCCGTAGTGAGCTTGCCGCAAGAGAGCGTAATCGTCTTGGTCTCAAATCCGCCCCCGATGGCCTTGCGCACAGGCGGCAGCGCGTCGAGGCCGATCCCCGCCGACGCACCGGCTGCGACGACGACGTCGTACTCGCGCCAAAAGATATTGTGCTTCTCGCCGAGGAGGTTTGCCATCGCGTGACAGGCCGCGACGTTGGGCAGAAACCAGAATGAGTGCTGGAGATAGGGCAGCAGGCGCACATCCGAATACGGGAACGGAGGCCGCACGCCCGTCTTGAGGCTCTCGATGGCTCTCGGCGCGTACTGGCCCCGGATGATGTCCAGCCATTTCTGAACGTCGCTCTTATGCTTGAACTGAGCCTTGGCGCCCGTGCCCGATGCCTCAAAGAATTCGTTGAGATCGAACTCGTTGAACTCCCCGCCGCTCGCAATCGCCAACAGCTCATCCGGCATCTGGTATGTCAGCAGCCGCATCTGTGGCAGCGCGCCATAGGGATTCCACGTCGCGGGGTACTTGGCCTCGAACACCGCCTTGGCGCGCTGTTCGTCGGTGTATGTCCAGTTGAAAATCTGCTCTTCGATGAACTCGCCGGTGGCCAGCGCCCTGAAGGGAGTTCCGGAGAGGTAGAGGTAGGCTTTCGTGGTGATGGGGAGGAACTCGATTTCCTTTTCCGAGAGGACGGTTAGGTCCTCATTTACTTTTTCCAGCCCCGGAGCGTATTCGAGCTTGGTCTCCTTATTCGCAATCGCTTCCTCCTCACCCTCGAATAGTTCCTTCGCGGTGTCGCGCCAGGCGCCGAAGTGATATTCGTCGAACACCACCAAGTCCCACTTCACCTTGTGGAGCCATTTGTTCTTGGGCTTGATGTTCCCTGCCGCGTCGCGGCCCAGCAAATCCTGGAAGGAACCGAAATAGACAAGCGGCTTCTTGGCCGAAACCTTCGTCGGGTCGCTCCCGGAGTTGCGCGAGAGGTACTGCCATCCTTCGAAATCCACGTGGTTCTCAAGGTCCGCCTGCCAAGCATCCTCCACGGCGGGCTTGAAGGTCACCACCAGCACACGCTTGGCGCCTAGGTTCTTAGCGAGCTGGTAGGTGGTAAACGTCTTGCCGAAGCGCATCTTCGCGTTCCATAGGAAGTGCGGTACGGCGCGCTTATTTTCCGCCCAGCGCGACAGGAAATAGGCGTGCGTCACCTTCACCGCTTCCACCTGTTCACGGCGCATCGAAAACGTCTGGTGATGAGTACCGGTAAACCGTTGCCCCCTGCGCAGTTCGGTGAGCACGGTCTTCACGTCCTTCACCGTGCAGCGCATCCATTCCAGCTCGGTATTCTCGAAGCGTTTCTTTACGAGCGCCGCGCGCACATCGTGATCGGAGAAGATGCCGCCGTCGTCGCGCTCGGCGGGTTCGTCAAGCTCCACGCGATAGTTCTTGATGGCGGCAGTTTTGAGCTGTTCGGCGAGGCGCTGCTTTACATTGCGTGCCGTTTGCCCGACCTTGAGGAGGCCCGTGTGCGCCTTGTCGTCGATGGAGTAAGCGTAGATGCGTGGCCGCGCCTCCGGCTTCGGCGCGAGGATTTCCTCGATGCTGTGTTTACTCGTCATCACCGCGGTCGAGGTTCATCGCCCTTACCTGGGACTCGATGTAAGCTTGTTCTTTCCGGGTGATTCCATACTTCGCGTACAGGGCCTCGTCTGTCCATGTGCGGTTCCAGGTTTGCATCGGCACCCAAACATAGGTGGAGTGCAGCGCGTGCTGTGTAATCTTTCGAAGCGAAACCATGAACCGGAAGAATCTGGTCGCGTAGTAGGACTGCGCGCTCCGCGCTCCCCGTTCACTGTCAAAACGAAGGAATAGATACGATTGGGTGCACACCGACGGTGAAGGCGCCAACTGCGGCTTTCCGAGAATCTGGTGTGGCACGGCGTCTCCTCCGTTGTACGCCTCGGGCACAAGAACCTTGCAGGTGTCGATGAGATCCGCGTTCTTGCTAACCAACCGGCGTGGAACATACCCGACCCCTCGTTTCATCGTCTGTATGAAATAGATCGGCACATCACCATGTTGTGAACGTTCGTGGATCTCACTGTAATTGGAAGCAATTCCAAATGGCGTGTCGCGCGAAAGAATAGACGTAATGGACGTCTCTTTCTTCGCGAGAACTTTGTGCAAGATTGCAACCGACTCCGGGTCGCGGATGAACACATCGAACTCTCCAAGGTCTCGCGTCGACGTTGTCGCCTTGCCGTCACGCGTGATCGTCACCTCACCCTTGCCGCGATAGTCCTTGGACCAAAGGAAGTAACAGATTCCGCCCTTTATTTCCACGCCCGGGAAAACCTCTCTTGATGCCGGAAAATCGACAAGGTTGTGGAGATGTCCGCCGCCAAGCATCGACGCTCGAAAATCGTCAAGCCCCCGGCCACCAGCCAACCATCGAGACGGGGTCACCATGCTCAGGTATCGAGGATCGAGGCGTTGCGCTTGCTCGACGAACAGGTGGTAGATCGAGGCATCACTGGATCCGCCCGCAGCACCTGTCATCTGGTACGGCGGATTGCCAATTATTACGTCAAACTGCATATCACCTCCAAATAACTCGCTCATCCGAGTCTTGACGTCGTTGGTGTGGATGAACGCATAGGCATGACTCTCGAGCCCCTCGTCGCGGTCAAAGATGGTTCGCGGCGCACCGCAGTACGCGCACTTTGTGCCTGCCCATGTGTGCTCTAGCCGCTCGAACCAGATGTTGCCCGCTTCGCTGGCAAATCCCTTGGCAATCGAGTGCTCGCCCCGGGCATCCTTAGAGCAATACACGCTGCGCCGCGCCAGCAGGCTGGTGAGATATGTAATCCCGATCCCGAACACCTGTTTTGTGAGAACGTGATTAACGCGCTCTTGGAGGTCTGGAATTTCGGCCGCCAATCCTTTCGTGAGGCGGCTGGTGATCTCGCGCAGAAACACGCCTGACTTAGTGAACGGATCGAGAAACCTGACCTTCTTGTCCGCCCAAAGGTTCGCGCCTTTGTGGTCAGCCGCCCATGCCTCGGCCAGCGTGTCCAGCATGCGGTTCGCAAACTCGGGCGGGGTGAACACCTCGTCGTTCGAGAGGTTCGCGATACACGTCAGCACATCCGGGTTACGCCCGCGCAAGGCAAAACCAGCCTGCGTGGTCATGCAGCCTCCTTCGGCGTGTTTTCGCGCGCGGCGATGGCCAGTTCGCCCACCGTCATCGGCGGGTAGGTTTTGATCGGCGTGAAAATTTCATGCTTGCCCAAATGAGCGAAGAGTGAACCCTCCGCGCTGAAAGCCGATGCGCCAGCGAGAGATTCGAAGCAGAAGTCGCGCCGCTGGAACCTGCCCCTGCCGAGATAGCCCCACTCGGCGAAGGTGATCGGCCGGTCGTCATGCGCTAGCATGGTCAGCGCGTCGCCGTGCACAAGGTTCTGGGACAACACGTAGAACGCCGCGCGGTATAGGTCGTCCGATTCATTCAGGTTCAGATAGCCGGAGAAAATTTCGAGCAGGTTCGCGCGGCATTCGGCGATGTTGTCCGCCAGCAGCTCGATGCCGTAGATGCACATCAGCGCGAGCAGCGCATAGTGCCGTTTCTCGAAATCGGACTCTGCGAACTTGAGTTCGACGGCGGCGAGCTTGCGCTGCAGAACCGGAGCGAGGAAGTTGCCGCTGCCGCATGCCGGCTCGAGGAAGCGGGAATCGATCCGTTCGGTTTCGTCCTTCACGAGGTTGAGCATCGCCTCGACCATCCACGGAGGAGTAAACACCTCCCCATGGTCGGCGACGCGTTTCTTTGACTTAATCAGGCTCATGACATAGGCAAGGGCAGATTGTATAACAAAGCTGTGAACCCCCGACCCTCTGCTTAGAATACGTAAGCGAGGGCGCCGCTCCGGTTGGCTGTGTAGTCGGAATCGCGGACATGTGGCGGGCTGGTACCCATATGGACGGTTAAGGGCGTTACTCAGGAGTTAGTGCGTGGGCGACTCAGAGTTGCTCTGCTCGAACGAACCTTTAGGTGACCGGTTGCATCCAAACTCTGACTTCGGTAAGGAACTGGCGTCGGTGCTCAAGTCCAGCGAACGCCCGGGGCGGTAGATGAGGTGCTCCGTTTCAAGACCGTTGGCGTCGGACGCCGCCGATGCTGATCGAGTGCGGCACGGACTTCTCGATGACGCACTCCAGAATTCTGCTCTTTCTTTTGTTTATCGTTCATCCTGAGCCTTGTCGCGGATCGTCTTTCGCGTTGAGGTATTCCAATCCAAGCGGCCCTATCGCGGTTACTTGCGTGACGTACTCGCCGGATTTCGCCCAATGGAAATGGGGCGTGTCGCCAGGGAGAATGATCACGGCGCCGGGCGGATAGGCTTCCAACTTACTCGCGTCGAATTCATCCCCCAGTCCGACATAAAAGACGCCGGAAATCACGGTATAGACTCGATCCTCCGGGTGCTTGTGAGGCATCAGCTTCTCGCCATGAGGCACTTTGACCCTGATGGTGTAAGGGCGGGGCTCCGAGGGCTGACCCACGACGATGGCCAGCCGGACGGAAGGTGGGAACGCCTGGAACGGTTTCCAATCGACATCTTCGGACAAGATGGTTTTGAAAACCTCCTGCCCGAGTTGGTGAGGCCGGACTTCGCTTTGCTGGGCACGCTTTACCGCGCTGGCTTTCTGAGACATACAAACCTCCTTCGTACAACGATGGACAATCCTCCATCGTGCTTGAGGATGCATTCGCATTAGCGATTGATGTGGATTATTGCTGAGGGAATCCGAACATCAACCACGACTGATTGGCTACCCAATGCGGGTATAGCTCCGTCATCTGATCGAACAACTCCTTGTCGGACGTCGCGGTTTTCTGCATCCGATCGAAATCCTGCAGGTAACGCTTCGTGTCTTGGATTGTTGAGGGAGAGTCGGGCGCGCCAGGCTTCTTGTGACCGGCGACAACAATCGCCGGGTTCAGCGCCGCTAACCGGTCTAGCGCCGCGATCCAATTCTTTCGGCTCTCGGGGGTGGTGTCACCGACGTACATGCAGCATTGGTTGTACACGACGTCGCCAGCGACGATCAGGCCGATCGATGGGACGTGTAGAGACGTCGAATCGGGACAATCGGTGCGGCCCTGCTCGATGATGCGCAATTCGTGACCCTCGAGAGTGAACGTTTCGTGCTCATAGGGCTCAGGTGGAACCAACTTGGCGGCCACTTGCCCAGGAAAGAGCCGGCGGGCTAATCGCTCCACTGGGGGAGAGAAAGACATCTGCATGGCGTTCACCGTCTTGGGCGTTGCTATCGCCCGAGCGCCCGGGAAACGGTCGAGCAGAATACTCAGACCGTAGAAGTGGTCGAAATGGGCGTGCGTTATGTAGATGGTCTCCAGGTTGCGGTTGTGCAGAGCGACCCAATCCGCGAGAGCCTCGGCCTCAGCCACCGTCGTCATTGCATCTACCAGCACCGCGTCGTACTCGCCGAAGATTAGAGTCGACGTGATCGGGTCAAAGCCCAGCGCTTCGCCGAAGGGCTTTGGCCGCTCGCCGACCATAGCCTTTCCCGGTGCGGTAAAGACGTTGACACCAAGCGTGTTCGACGTGATGGGGGCGGTCATGTGGGTGGTCTCCCTAAGTTCATATGGTGCTCGATTCTATGCCTGAACCCAGGGTGCCTGCCGATTCAGGGCCTTGTGCGGCTGAGCGGCGTTGGTTCGCTCGCGCCAGGGGGCTAGCACTCGGCGGACATCCGTAGGGGTTTAAATCGGCATCCCGCCCGGGCCGAGCGTTAACCGTACTTGAGGGCGGTGCTCTGTCCGACCTCGATAATATAACCGTCAGGATCGCGGATGTAGCAGCGAATCTCGCCGTACTTGGGGATCGGCTCCGTGATGAACTCCGCTCCTCGACTCTTCCAAAGTTCGTAGCACGCCTGAATATCCGCAACGCGGAAATTCATAAAACTGTTGATGTGATTTGGGTCGGGAACGCTGAGCGTTACCGTCGGCTTATCCGGGGTCGGCCCGCCTCCAACGTTCAGAATCATCCAGATGTTCGCAAGCTGAAGGTACGGGGGCGCGTTGCCGTCCCCCATGGTCAGAATGCGGGCCCCGAAAACTTTTTCGTAGTAGCGAGCCGATCGCTCGAGGTCGGCGACGGTGAGAAAATACGCGATGCTGATCCCCTCTCGCGGGGGCATCTCATAGGTGTTCCCTTCGACTTGTACGGCGTTCATCGATAGCTCCTTTCGATCTAGTCCGCAGAATATGTTAAACATCACTGGGGACATCCGAAACGTGTCCGCCAAGATTGGCCTCGAACGCCCCTCGTCCTCAAACTCCGGTAGTCGAGAATCGCGTCGCGCACGGACCTAGCGCGCGATCTGGCCCAGGTAGTATCCGAGCCGATTTTCGACATCCCCCGGCTTCTGAAACCCGCGCGCCGTGAGCGCTTTGATCCCCTCCTGGGCGGCCGGTCGACCGAGCGACTTGATGCACGCATCCCACCCGGCGCCGAGCTCGACGTCCGGCGGCAGGCTGGTGTTGACGAGGTGTTTGGTGTTGGCGATCGCCCATTTGTCGAACTTCGCGATCCGCGTCGCCAGCGCCTCTACGTACGCATCTAAATCGGCGTCGGGCAGCGCGCGATTAATGTAGCCGTAGGCCTCGGCCTGCTCTGCTCTGATGTCCTCCGAGCTCAAGAGCACCTCGAGGGCGCGGTTTCGCCCGATAAGTCGGGGCAGCCGGGCCATGGGGCCGCCACCGGCGACCATTCCTACGCCCACCTCCCATTGCGAGATGATCGTCTTCTCGCGGCTGGCAAAACTCATGTCGCACGCCAGCGTGATCTCGCTGCCGTTGCCCGTCGCCCGGCCACGAATGAGGGCGATGGAAGCGACTGGCAGGCGTGTCAGACGCACAAGAAAGTCCGGCCACGCCTCCAGGCCGGTGGGGCCTTGAGCTATGCTGGTCAGGTCCTCGATCTTGGTCGTGAAATCGGAGTGATTCAGGAAGTAGTCCTCGACCGCGCTGTCGAAGACCACCACCCTGACCTGCTCGTCGGCCTCCAGAGCGTTCATCACTTGCTGAAACTGCTTTACCATTTCCGGGCCCATCACGTTGAGTGGCGGGTTGTCGATCGTCACACGCCAATAGGCGGGCGACCGCCGGGTCATGCGAATCTGTAGGGGCTTCGTGAGTGCGCTTGCAGTTGTCATGGCATTCTCCTGTCTATTTATTTGTCTCGTTGACCGATTGATTGTCCCGAACGCTTACTTGGGATTTGGATTACTTGTTCCCTGCCGGCGGTTGGTTAATTAATGCCGCGCCTGCTTTGCTGACGATCTCGTCCTGCGAATCCGCGCCTCCCGAACAACCGATCGCGCCGATAATCGCCCCCCGTTCGATCAGCGGAATGCCGCCTCGAGACGCAATGATTCCATCGAACGCGAGCAGATAGTTGAGATGCATAACGTTGATACCGACCTCGAACTCCTTCGTTGGGCGCCGGAAGGTCGCGGCTGCTCGCGCCTTGTGCTCGGCGATCTGAATAGAGGCAAGCATCGCGCCGTCCATTCGTTGGAAGGCCACCAGGTTGCCGCCCGAATCGACCACCGCTACGTTCATCTTCCAATTCCGCTTCTTCGCCTCTGCCACCGCCGCGTGTATAAGCGCCTCGGCTCGGTCTAGTGATATCGCTGGGCCATACGGAGTGTCGAACGGCATTTTGTCCGGCACAAAATCGAGAGGATTTGTTTCCGTGGGCTGCAGCGCTCGACTCGCAGCAGCGGCGTTTCCTGTTTTCTCGTTTGACATACGTCCCCCTTAAATGGTCGCAGTACAGATCACTTTATCGACAATCAATCGCAACTCGCCGCGGCGTGCGGCAGGCAGTAGCTTTGTGGGTCGCGGCTGAATGAAAAGTCTCGCCGACCGGACAAATGCGGCACTAGCACTTCCGCGCGGCCAGTCACCGTTTCCCGTACGCTGTGAAAATATAGTCCTTTTTCGCCACGATCGTATGGCACGTGAACCCGCAACTGACGACGCCGGTTGGGTCGGGCTTGAACTCATCGGACGCGGGGTTATAGTCAAACACGGCGTAGGCCCACCCCTTCGTGCCCGGGAAGCGCCTCATATCCTTCTCGATCAAGAAAACGTCTTGCAGGCTTTCCGGTATCCTGACTGCAAAGGGAGACTCGGTGCTCTTTTTGGGTTTCCACTCGATCTTCGCGATCTTGGAGCCGTCGGGGAAAGGCTTGCCATTGCCGGGAACCCCGGCGCGGTAGGCGTCAATCATCGTGGGATTGGCCACCTCCACCTTAAGCAGGTCATCGGTCTGGCTGACGGCAACGACCTGCCAATTTTCGTATCCCCTGAAATCAGAGAACTTGAGCCCGTTCGGCACTTGTAGCGTGTATTTGTCCTGCTGGGCTCCCAGGCCGACACCAGCCGGAATGGAGAGGAACATTCCTACGATCAGAACGGCTCGAAAGATTCTCCTATGATTCATTTTGCTTCCTCCTTGGTTTCTGCGCGTTCTTTGAATCCGGACAAGAGATGTTTTTCTGTGAAGGGCTCTCGAAGGCTGTCCTGTTGCGATTGGAGGGTTACGAGAGAGAGCTGGGATCGCCCGGAAGGTTGGGGTTAATGTTTCTCGCAGAGACTCGGCGGCGAGTTAAATTATTGAGAGCTGGATGTTGAGCCGGTTGGATAGCATTGTCAAGTTCCTGAGTTGTCGGATTATCGGACAAGTGGTGGGCTAATACTTGTGCGCTGATCTCAGTTCCAGTCAGTTCGCCGCAAAGAAATCAGTCTTGTGAATCCGACGCCAGCAGGAGGATCTTCCCAACGCCGCCTTTCTCTCCTAGCACATGTGCTTCGGCCGCATCACGCAACGGCATCCGGCCACCAATAGGCAGAACGAACTTGCCGTCGCGCACGTCATCGGCAAACTCGCGCACTTTGGATGGATCGGGCTTTGCAAACACACGCGTAATCTTCGCTGTCGGATTTTGAGCTGCCGAACCTTCCGGCAACATAGCGGCGTAGCCAAAAGAGCCGTTCTGCTTTACCTTCGCGATCAGCTTCGCCGCGACCTCACCACCAACGGTATCTGCGACCGCATCTACTAAGCGGAATTTCTCAATCGCTTCATCGTCATCAATCGCGAGCACGTCAGAGACACCGAGAGAGCGGGCCTCATCCAGATCTTTCCCGCGAACACCTGCAATTACCTGCGCACCTATCTTCTTCGCCGTATGCACGGCCGCGCGTCCGACACTGCCCAGCGCTCCCGTTATCAGGACAACCTGTCCCTTTTTCACGTTCGTGGCAAGGCGCACAAGCTGATCTCCCGTGAGGGCAATCAGCGGGATCGCGGCCGCGTCCGTGAGGTCAACGCCGTCCGGCAGATGCGTCACGTCCGAATCGTCCACGGCCACCAACTCGGCATAGGTCGCGGTGGATAGTGCAAGAACACGGTCGCCGACCTTGAAGTGCTTTACATTTGCGCCGACCGACCGTACGACGCCACTCACGTCGCGGCCCAGAATTGCAGGAAACGATAACGGGAAATCTTTCTTTCGCATCCCTGAGCGCACTTTCCAGTCGATCGGATTGACACTCGCGGCGGCGGTCGCGATCAGTACCGTACCTCCGCCGATCTGCGGCTCGGGAACGTTGGCTTCAAATTTCAGCTTTTCGGGACCGCCGTACTCATGCAGCACCACTGCCTTCATCGGGTATCTCCCATGTTGGCCCGCGGACTCGCAGGAGTATTATGCAGACAAAGTGTCAGTTTACCGAACCATTCAGGTCTTGCTGGCTTTGCCGTCGAGGCCGAGCGCATCAGCGACGGCACGCATGGCACCAATGCAGAACGCTATGTGCTCTTCGAGCGGGATGGCCAATTCCTCGGCGCCCTTCCGCACGTCGTCTCGGTGGACACCGCGCGCAAACGCCTTGTCCTTCAGCTTGCGCTTCACCGAATCTGTCTCGACCTCCAGAATGCTCTTACCGGGCTTGACCAGTGCACAAGCAGTGAGAAATCCGGCAAGCTCGTCGCAGGCAAACAGCGTGTGTTCCAACGGCGTTTCACGCGGGACGCCGGTGTAGTCGCCGTGGGACAGAATCGCGCGAATCATCTCTTCCGGGTAGCCGTGCTCGCGCAGGATGGGAGTGCCGCTCGCGGGATGACCTTCGCTGGGATGATGTTCTTCGTTCGGCCAGCGCTCGTAGTCGAAGTCGTGCAGCAGCGCCGTGTTACCCCATAGCTCTTCGTCGGCGCCAACCTTCCGCGCATAGGCCCGCACACAAGCTTCCACGGCCAGTGCGTGCTTTCGCAGGCTCTCACTCTGCGTGTATTCGCAAAGCAGAGCCCAAGCATCGTCTCGAGTGGGCATTTTGCTTTTCTCGTCCAGAGGCAAACCTAATCTATAGAGCCACGGTAATGCAAGGATCGCTGGACTTTCGTTCGGCAGAGGCTCAGACGCGGCCAAACAGCTCAGGTAGACTCTTTTTCAATCCTCTTGCGATCGTCTCGATATTCACCAGCGACACATTCCGGATTCCGTGTTCGACGCTGCTGTAGTACCTGGACTTTATAGCCCCTTTAACAGTCTCGCCATCGTCGTATCGAGCCCTCTAGCGATCACCTGCAGCATCAGAATCCCCATTTCTCGCTTGCCTGTCTCCAAGTCTGAAAGGTGATTCCTGCTGATACCCAAATGGACGGCCATGTCGACCTGAGTCCAGCTCTTGGATTGTCGGAGTGCGCGGATTCTTCTCCCCAAGGCGATGCACAGGACGTTGCCGCTGGACATTGCACCATGATCGGTGCATCCTGTGTATTCGCGGGTCTGGCATGCCAGACATTCCGATCAGAGGTGAAATGTGGTGCGTGTCCCGGTTCGCCCGCCGATGCTTGTTCCCCGTCCATCCCTCTTCGCATCCGTCTTATCAATTCTGGTTCTTTTTGCACTCGCGCAACCTCCGCTAACGCTTGCTCAAACGCAAGCGACGGCCGCCCCGATTCGAGTCGAGGTCGTGGCGACGGCAACTTCCTACGTGCCGCGCACGTTGACCTTCTCAAACCCTGGGCACGCGCTTACAAGCTGCGCCGGGAACACGTCTTACTTTGGTGAGTTCAACAGGTACGGAAATTCGGGATCCGTGTCCGGCACTGCGCAAACAGACACGGTTTGCAGTTCGACCTGGCAGCCCCCAACGACGTCCACAGTTACTCTGTACCGGCAATACAAGTACACTGTTGTCAAAAGCGAGACCGCGCTTTATTTGCTGGCGTGCAATCCGAGAACAGTGGCATTGGGATTGTTCAGCGGTTTGAGTGCGGTTGTAGAAGGCGCAGCGGCCGGAACGGGCGGAAACATTCCATCTTCCTCGCGCATCGAGCCCGACTATCGCGCTCAGGAGTGCGTCGTGTCTTTCGCAATAGCCGCCAAGTACCTGCTCACGATTGACAAGGAACATGTGCTTCTCACCGACAAAGCGGCGGTCAAACCGATCAAACTGGATTACGTGAGTTCTATCGCACTGCCGCCCGCGGTGCCTCAGACCGCGGCAGTGACGCCGCAAGCGTCGGCACCACAGATACAGTGGCCGCCGCCTCCGCCGCAGATGTTGCAACAGGAACTCGACGCGTACCAGCAGACGCAGCACGCTATCCAACATGACACAGCCGTCGAACAAGCCAAGATAGACCAGCGCAAGGAATTCGCCAAGCAAATGGGCCTTAAAGAAGGCTCGCCTGATTACAACTCATATGTGTATGGAGAGGCGCGCGTAACGCCCGCAGAAT
>Ga0206795_1014_pt1 | contig 38291 bp, 35 predicted proteins | sample Alteio_BWOrgCont_71_FD_152872 | JGI IMG/M metagenome (GOLD analysis project Ga0206795, IMG submission 152872) | Enriched cells from forest soil in Barre Woods Harvard Forest LTER site, Petersham, Massachusetts, United States -... | ecosystem: Environmental > Terrestrial > Soil > Temperate forest >... | reverse complement strand
GGCCAAAAGCCCGGCCAGCACACTTGAAACGACCATCATTTCTGGTAGCGCTCCCCAGCCAAACCAGGCTCCCAAGGCTGAAAATAATTTCACATCTCCCTGACCTAAACCTTCCTTACGTCTCAAGAGCTGAAATCCTCGACGCAAAAGCCAAAAAATCAGATATCCCAGTCCCGCCCCCAAGAGGGCATCATCGAAAGAAACAAAGGTTTGAGCATGATTAAAAAATAAGCCCCAAGCCAATAAGGACAAGTTCAGAAAATCAGGAAGCAATAAACACAGAATATCGACACTGCTTAAAAGTACGGCCCAAAGAGAATAAACCATCGCTGCCAAACCGGATTCACTCAGACCAAACTCTTCAAATGAAAGCATCCAAGCCATTGAACACATCAAGGGAATCCAGGGAAAAGCTTCTTCTAAAAAACGCAGCCCTTCAAATTTTGCCATTCGGAAAACCTCTTCCTCTGCTTGTGCACCGATCCACAAACCCGAAATTCCGATTACCGCTACCCCCATCATTCTTTGCATCCCTTCAAATATGATGACTGAGGCTCTCATGTTGAAAAGGAATCTTCAATGAAAATTTCCTCGCATCTCTGAAAAACCCTTTTTAGAATGTCGTTTTTTTTGAGACCCTGCAGCACATGAGTCGAGCAAGCATACAAGCGGATGCTTATCTGTTATTAGCAACAGCGGCTTGGGGAATTACCTTTCCCTTAATTAAAGAAGCCATGCAATTTATCCCCCCGGATGTTTTCGTGACGCTTCGATTTGGCTTGGCCTCTTTAATTTTATGTCCCTTTCTCATCCGAGCTCTGGCCAAAAGTGATTGGAGAACGTTTTATTTTGGCATCATTCTCGGCGCTATTAATTCCGCAATTTATCTCACTCAAGCCCAAGGAATGGAAACCATTGATCCCGCACAGGGAGCTTTTATCACTGGAATCAACGTCGTGTTTGTTCCTGTTTTTTTATGGATCTTTGGCATTGGCAAACCGACACGAAAGGATTTTTATTGCAGCTTTGTGTGTTTTTCCGGTGTTTTTGTTTTAACAGGAGCGGGATTTACTACTCTTCATATCGGTGTTTTCTGGATTATGTCGGGCGCCGTTTTTGTCGCACTTTCGATTGTTTTTCTTCAAAAATACTCCGCGCAGACCTCACACCTAGATGCCCTGGCTTTTATTCAAATTCTCACGACAGTCAGCCTCGTTTTTCCCTGGACGCTCGAAGATTCTTACGCTGAAGCTTTAAACCTCTCAACTCTCCTTTCGATTGGCTTTTGCGCTGTTTTCGCCACCAGTTTTGCCCTACTCATTCAAACTCGTTATCAACGACTGACCAATCCCTCTCGAGCTGCCCTGATTTTTGCCTTAGAGCCTGTCTTCGCGACTTTTTTCACGTATTCGATCCAAGGGTCGGCGCCAAACTGGAGGACCTTAATTGGGGGGAGCTTGATTCTTCTAAGCATTGGCCTATCGGAGTTCCTATCGGCGAAGCATCGGAAAAAGATGAACCGGGTAAACGCTTAAGCAAAAGCACTGCTGCTTGATGGGTTCCAGAAGAACGCTCTGGCTTTCCGCAACAGAGTAATCTTTTAAAGAAATTTTTTAAAAATATCAAAAACCCAACAAATAAAGTTTCTCTCCCAAGTCCTGACATAGCAGAAAGCAGCCGACTCCCGGCTTCTGTTCTTTTGTCTGGATCGGCTTTAAGCAAGGAGATCAAGCTATTAAGAAGCTCCCTTTTTCGCTCGGGCTTTTTATCCGCCATTGTTTGGATTTTTGCTAAATAGTTTTCTGTCATAGAAGGAAGCGCGGGAAGTGCGCGCAAGAAAGCATCTGTCCAATCATCACGATAAAAAGACCTTAATTTCAGAAGTTCTTTTTTCAAAAATTCCCCTTCTAGAAAGCCTTCTTTAGGGTTTAAGCGGTTCTCCTCGATCTTTGTCCGCAGTCTTTGGTGCGCTGGGGCCAAAAGCTCTTTCAAAAAGCGCTCCTTGAAGGGTCTGTACTGACAACATAGTAAAATCGCGGGGTTGATATTAAGACTATGAGTGAGCTGCAGAACCTGAGATACATCCCCTGAAAATTCAGCGACTAAATTTGTGAAATTCCATTGAGCCAGCGTAAAGCTTCTTTGTAAATCTAAGGGATACTCTTCCCAGGCCGAATCTGCCGGCAATTCTTCTTTAACTTCTTGATCTCCTAGAAAGTCTGAAGATTTAGATTCATTCTGTCCTTGAAAAGGCGAGGGAATTTGAATAGTTTCGGGGGTATCCTGTTTTTGAGTAACGGGGACTGTAGCTCTTGCTGGAACTCCTTCTGTAATTAATTCTGGAACTGTTACTGCTGGAGCTGATTCTAGGGATTCATTGGGGGAATGCAGATTTTCAATAGGAGGTTCTGTCTGTTCTTGTGGAGTTGGAGCCACTTTTGGAATTGTGTTTGAAACAAACGGTTCTGGTGGAATGAAAACAACTGAAAAGGAACTTACCTCTAAGTCAGATTGAGGTGGAAATGGCCCACTGTCTATCGGCGTTTCTATAGAAGAGGCAGTACTTTGTTTATCGCTGGCGATGGGCTTATTGCCCTTGTTCCGAAATCCTCCAAAAGAAAACCTGTTACGAAGAGTTCTTCCACCCCTAACCATGCGCACTTTCCCCAAATTTATTATCCATTGTTATTAACGACATCCACTCCCTTAGGAACCCGGAAAATAAACTGTTTTTTCGCCAAGACCAAGTTTTTTTTGAGCTCCGTGAAAATAACTTTGGTTTCTTGTCCCATTTTGCTCTTTAAAGAAAAGCTATGAATATTCTTTCCTTCGAAAGTCAGGGTAATGCTTTGAATCAAGCTATCACTGGATTTAGGGCTGAGCAAAAATGTTTCCGGACCGAGAGACTGAACGATAAAAATATCATCGATATTTTTAACTTCCCCGCTCAATAACATAAGGGGCGTTTGGTCCAGGCCTTGAGATAAAGGGATTTCAGTCACTTGCATCAAATCTGGCTGATAGTGATAAAGCGTATTTCCATCACTGATAAAAGATTCTGGATTCGGACTTTCTGTCTCCCAACAAAATTTCCCCGGTTGTTCAATCCACACCTGCCCTTTAGCAATAAGAAGTCCATGCCGCGTCTGAGCGGTCTCTTCAAAATGGGCCTGTAGAGAATGAACTCCCCCTAATAAATTTTCTAAGGAAGTGGCCGAGGCTTGAGTTGCCAGAAAAAGCAACGCTAAAGCTCCTCTGAAAAGAGTCTGAACAAATTTAAATTTCATGTGATTTCCAGAATAGGCTGGCGGAGAGGGAGGGATTCGAACCCTCGATAGCGTTTTACCGCCATACTCCCTTAGCAGGGGAGCGCCTTCGGCCACTCGGCCACCTCTCCGTGAGAGGCCGCGATTATAACGAAGGGTCTCGGGAATTCAACCGAAACCTCCTTATACTTGGAAACTAACAAGATAAAAAAATGTGATTGAAAAAATCTTTCAAAAAATTGTCTAATCCACCCTTCATCGACAAGGATGGTATGAAATGGAAAAAGGATTTTCCCTCGCTGAACTTTTAGTCTATCTCGTCATCGTGGGAGTGCTCTCTGGCCTGGGCATTCCGGTTTATCAAACTCACATTGCGCGAGCACGTTTAATGGAAGGCTTAAGTCTCATTCAGCCAATCAAATTTGCGGTTCAAGAAGTGGGCCTTACGAAGGGATTTGGAAGCATCAGCAACAATAGCTCCTTAGGCTTACCCGCTCCCGAATCCCTGGCGGGCAATTCTGTTTCAAAAATCACTGTGCTCTCTGGAGGGAAAATTCAAGTCAATTATGACAACCCCCTTGGAGCCTTATTATTCAGCCCCACAGAAGCTTTTGGCATTCTTCGTTGGGACTGCCAGGCCATGACGGCCGAGTTCAATGACAAACTTCCCCAGGGCTGTAAGCCTCTCAAAGCAGAATAGGATTTCCACATGACTCATGACGCGCCTAGTTATGCCACCTTTCTTTTCGATCTTTGCCAACAGGAACATGTTTCGGATTTACACCTCGAACCTTTCCAAGAAAATTATCGAATTCGACTACGCATCGATGGGCTGCTTAAGGTTCTGCATATTGTCCCTTCTGGTCTGGCTCAAAGCTTGATTCACCATTTCAAAACCCTAGCAAATAGAGACATCACCGAAAATCGTCGTCCCCAAGAAGGTCGAATTCAGGGGCATATTCGATTAAGTCTTTGCCCTAGCGCCGGAGGCGAAAAATGTGTCCTACGTTTTCTTCAAGCTCCGGATTCTGCTCTTAGTCTCGAAAAATTACCCTTCCTTCCGGAACAACGAGAAGCTGTATTAAAAAGCCTGGCTAAACCCCAGGGATTAATCCTCGTTACGGGCCCCACGGGTTCAGGAAAAACCCAAACACTCTACAGCATGCTAAATCACCTCAATACATCGACTAAGCATTTGGCCTCTATTGAAGATCCGATTGAAATGCCTTTATCGGGCATTGTTCAAACGGAGGTCAATATTGAGCTAGGGCTGGATTTCAGTGACTTACTTCGAACCTTACTACGACAAGATCCTGACATTCTCATGATTGGAGAAATTCGAGATGAAAAAACCGCGAAATTAAGCCTCAAGGCTGCTCAAACCGGACATTTAGTTTTAGCCACTTTGCATACCAATAGCGCCCTTGAAAGTCTCTTTAGACTCGAAAATTTGGGCGTCGATTCCTTCAGCTTGGCGAATAATCTTTCCTTAGTGATTGCGCAACGTTTGCTTCGATTAAAAATTGCCCCTGGATGCTTTCAGGGTCGTCGAGCCATTTTTGAAGTCTTAGCACTCAACGACGAGATTCGAAAAAATTTTCTTGCTCATCAAACCATTCCCCGAACTTGGATTTCTCTGCGAGAACATGGACTCAAGCTTGTACAAGAAAATTTAAGCAGCCTCGAGGAGCTTGATCGTGTCTGCGTATAAACTTCTGGAATCTTTACTGCCCTATCTGGAAGCCGCACTGCCTCTTTCCCAAGCGCTCCAATTTTCGGGACAGCAAAATCCAAAAATTCAAAAAACAGCAAAACAAATTCAAACCCTAATCGAAAGGGGATATCCCCTGTCCCTTTGTCTTCAAAACCTCAATCCTTCAAAAGAACTGCTCTCCTGGATTGAATTTAGTGAACAGAGCGGAAACTTAAGTCAAGGAATTCAAAGCGCTCTTCGATTAAAACAAAGTCGAGAAAATGCGAAGCGGCTTTTCCTTTCCACTCTACGCTACCCCCTTAGCATGCTAAGTCTTTTGTTAATCAGTCTCGTGATTCTCCAGAGCAGCTTGATCCCCTCGCTTCAAAAACTCTATGGAGAAACTGCCCTTCCCTGGATAACTCAAATCATTTTTGAACATCCCTATGCTTTAACTCTTTTAAGTAGCAGTTTTCCCCTGAGTCTTTTGGGCTTTTTTATTCCTTTAAAAAAGATGCAAACTCGCTTGCAAAACTGTGAACAACTTCGTCTCAAACTTCAGGCCGGGATTAGCTTGATGGATTCCGTCCCTCCAGCTTGGAAAACCTTAATTGCTCGGGGATATGCGTTCAGTATCGTCCTAGAAATTTATCAGCAAGATCCCTTCTTCATTCAAATGGCTCGACTGGGAGAAACCACCGGAGATCTTCCTCGAGCCCTCGAACAAGCTGAGTCCATCTATCGGCAACAAGAGAAACAATTTCTCACTCGGATTCAAACCCTTCTTCCTGGGATTTTATTAATTTTCATGGGTGGCCTTTTAGGGACCGTCATTATTGGACTGTATTGGCCGATGTTGAATTTTCAGGCTTAAGGATGTGCGCCTACGCGAGGATGACGATGGCGCATTAAATGATGAGATGCTGACTTAACTTTTCTTTCAAGCGCTCTCGATCTTCCGCATGCAGTTGTCCCAATTTACGAATAATCAATCGACCGTCGAGGGTAAAAATTTTCTGCCGTATAACAGAATCGTGCGAAAGACCTGCTTTATCCAGATGCTGAATATCTAAATCTGAAGCCCATTCTTTATTTCCAGCACTGGTCACCATGAGTAAAGAACAATGCCCAGTGTCTTTTTGATGTTTTACAGAACTTAAAACAATTGCGGGGCGCCGCTTGGTTTGTTGAGTATCTGTAAAGGGAAACGGAACAGCGACAAGATCATAGGGTTTATAAATCTCCAAAGGCATCATCATCTTCCTTTGTTAGCCATTCCCCTAAAGCTTTCCCCAAACTTTGATGGTACAAGAGATCTAAAGGGTCAATTTTTTTAATTAAGACTTCGTGATCATGAATTTCATAACTAAGGCGATCGCCTGATTTTAAATTTAAGGCTTGTCGAATCTGAACAGGAATGGTCGTTTGACCCTTTTGGGTCAGGCTAGATTGCAACATGCAAGGCTCCTTACCTAAGGCAACTTACTAAAAGAGGAGGATAAGTAAGTCTTTTGTTTATTTCAAGATATTTCTCCCTCCCAATGGAGTTGTGAATCACAGTCCTTTACACTCCGCGGTTTTTAAACTCAAGCCTTTAAGGATGTGTGTATGGATATCTCTGTCTTGATTGAAATCCCTGCTTTTTCAGAACCCGTTAAATACGAATTTGATAAAGAAAAAAATATTTTGGTCGTGGACCGCTTCCTCGGAACCGCCATGCAATACCCCGCGAATTACGGATTCATTCCCAATACCTTATCTGAAGATGGAGATCCCATCGATGTCTTAGTTGTTACTCCCATTCCGCTTCGCCACGGCTGCATGATCAAATGTCGCCCGATTGGAATGCTGAGAATGACGGATGAATCTGGAGTAGATACCAAAATTTTAGCCGTCCCGGTGAATAAGCTGACCAAGGCTTATCAAGCCGTGAAAGAACCCCAAGATCTTCCCGAACAATTACTGGCTCAAATCAAACACTTCTTTGAACATTACAAAGATTTAGAGCCGGGGAAATGGGTCAAAGTGGAACAGTTTGAAAGCGCAGCTCAAGCTCTAAATGAAATTGAAGCCAGCATCCTTCGCGCTAAACAAGCCTAAAACCAGCCCCCAAGGAGCCTTTATGACCTCGCCTCAGGTGAAATATCGTCGGGATTATCTTCCCCCTGATTTTGATGTTCTCGAGATCTTTTTAGATTTTGATTTGTACCCAGAAAAAACACGGGTCATCAATACCATGAGGCTCTGCAGGCGAGGCAATGCAAATCCCGATCTAGTCTTGGACGGGGAAAATCTTCAGCTGATTTCCATTCAAAAAGAAAATAAAACGCTTTCAAGCGAGGAATATTTTTTAGAAGCAGGTAGGCTTCGTCTTCCAAACTGCCCTTCCGAATTTACGCTCTGCATTGAAACAGAAATTAATCCTCAGGCAAATACGGCACTTTCGGGCTTATATTTATCTTCTGAGGTTTTCTGTACCCAATGTGAAGCCGAAGGATTTCGTCGAATCACCTACTTCTTAGATCGCCCTGATGTTCTAACGAAATACACTACGCGAATCACCGCAGACCAATCCCTTTATCCCATTCTGCTATCCAATGGAAATCTCATTAAACAAGAAACCTTGGCCCAAGGGCGACACCGCCTCACCTGGGAAGATCCCTTTAAAAAACCTTGCTACCTCTTTGCCTTGGTCGCGGGAAATTTAGAAGTTCTTGAGGATGAATTCATCACTCAAAGTGGCCGAAAAGTGAGTTTAAAAATTTATGTCAAAGAGCATATCAATCAATGCGCTCACGCCATGGAATCCTTAAAGCAGGCCATGCGCTGGGATGAAGTTCGTTTTGGCCGGGAATATGACCTAGATATTTTCATGATTGTGGCCGTCGATGATTTCAATATGGGTGCCATGGAAAACAAAGGACTCAATATCTTCAATACCAAATACATTTTGGCCGATGAGTTCTCCGCCACTGATCAAGACTTTATGAATGTCTTAACCGTCGTGGGTCATGAATATTTTCATAATTGGACAGGCAATCGCATCACCTGCCGAGACTGGTTTCAATTAAGCCTTAAGGAAGGTCTCACTGTTTTTCGAGATCAAGAATTTACCGCAGATTTTTATTCTCGAAGCATCAAACGCATTGAAGAAGTCAAAATCATCAAAAGTGCCCAATTTGCAGAAGATGCCAGCCCCATGGCTCATCCCATCCGCCCCGAGTCCTATATCGAAATGAATAATTTTTATACTGTGACGGTCTACAACAAAGGGGCGGAAGTCATTCGAATGATGCATACCCTCCTCGGAGAAGCGGGCTTCAGACAGGGCATGGACCTTTATTTCTCTCTTCATGATGGCCAGGCAGTGACTTGCGAAGATTTCATTGTTGCAATGGAAGAGGCTAATCAAACGGATTTATGCCAGTTTCGGCGCTGGTATGACCAAGCGGGGACCCCTGAAGTTTCAGGCCAGGCGAATTTTGATGAAACCCAGGGAATCTACACCCTCACCTTCACTCAAACCTGCCCAGACTCCCCCCATCAAAAAAATAAAAAACCTTTTGTCATTCCCATTGCCTTGGGTCTCTTAGATTCGGAAGGAAAAACCGTTTTAACAAAAACCCTCGTTCTTAAAGAACCCACTGAAACTTTTTCCTTTCCGGGATTTAAACAAAAACCTCTCGCTTCCCTACTCCGAGATTTTTCGGCTCCCATTAAATTAAGTTTTCCCTACACAGACGCAGAACTGCGATTTTTACTTCGCCATGACGACAATGAATTCAATCGGTTTGAAGCCCTACAAATTCTCTTCAAAAAAAGAATTTTCGAAGGGGCTTGGCAAATCGAAGATCTTGAAGCCATTCGAGCTTTACTACACAGCGACTGCGACCCTGCTCTCATCGCAGAAGCCTTGACTCCTCCTTCTGAAAAAGCGCTTGAAGAGTCTATGAGCCCTATTGATGTAGACGTCCTTTTTCATGCCCGAAATCAACTCATTCAATCTTTAAGCCAGGCTCTGAATGCAGACTGGGAAAAGATCTATGAACAGATGCAAACCTCGGAAGATAAAACTCCTCAGAACATCGCAAAACGTCGACTGAAAAATCTTACACTTCTCTATTGGGTTCACACGGAATCTGGCAAGAAAAAAGCCTATGAACAATTACGAGAATCTGAATCGATGACAGACAGTTCCGCAGCCTTTTCAGCCCTACTTCAAATCGATGATGCTGAACTTCAAGAACGCGCCAGTAATTTATTTTTTGCACGTTATCATCATTTGCCTCTCACGCTTAACAAATGGTTTCAACTTCAGACCATGGGTCGACATCCGAGAATCTTGGATACGGTTCGTTCACTCATTCAACATCCTGACTTTTCTTTTGAAAATCCCAATCGCGTCCATGCCGTATTTCTAGGTTTCAGTTCGAATCCTTACTTCTTCCATTCTCAAGATGGCGCGGGATATCGCATCATGGAAGAGGCCATTCTGAAATTGAATGCCATCAATCCTCAGGGAGCCGCTCGCTTGGCAAAAACTCTGATGAATTTCAGACGTTACACTCCAGATCGCCAAGCCCTGATGAAAGCCTGTTTGGAACGTTTAAATTCAGAAAAACTCTGTCCGGATGTGTACGAAATTGTGAGCAAGGCTTTAATGAGTTTTTAGTTAATCAAATCTTCCAACTTCAACACTCGATCGAAATAGCCTGAATGAGTCACTGAATCCTCGGCACCTTCAGCGCTGATCAGAATTTTTTGGATTGTATAAGAAGATTTCTTACAAGCTTTTTTAAATAAATCCAACTTTTGTTCAAAATCCCGAATGACGGATTTATCAGCGGGCTTTTTTAAATATTTAATCTCGCAGAGCGTAATCACTCTGTCTTGTCTTTCAAAAACCAAATCGATCTGGAACTCAGGTTTTTCTGCCTCGATTTCACGATTGAAAAAAGGTCCAAATTCATAAGCAACACCACTGAATCCTAAACAATTAGCGATGCGTTTGTGTTGAGACTGACAATATCTTTCAAAAGAGAACCCCAGCCATTTCATATAGGTGTCATGAACGACGGCGGAAGCAGGATTGTCTTTATATTCCGCGTCTTCAATTCGAGAGACTTTGCTATGAATAAATTTGTAATAGAACTGAAGATAAGCGTCAGAGATAGAATATCGACTGAGTTTTGATCTGTTTTTTTCGACATGGTACGGCGAGTACTTGGCAATAAATCCACATTGCTCCAGATCTTCTAAGACCTTCGAAATACTCCCTCCCGAATCAATTTTTAAATGTGCCATGATCTCTTCTCGGGTGGAAAATTTACGAGTACTTAAAAATTTGATGATCTGTTCGTAGTATTTATTTTTCGCCAGACTGCTTGTAAAAATCTTTTTGTACTCATGAACAAGAAAACCATTAGGACTAAACGCTTCTTTGCAGATACCCAGATATAGAGACGAAGAAGATTTAATTCTTTTGAGATATTCGGGAATTCCCCCAATGGTTAAATAAGCGTCCATGACTTCACGAGGCGAATGTTTGGGTAAAAATTCGCAAGTTTCTTTAAAACTAAAAGGTTTAACATGAAGTTCATATTGAGAGCGGTTGTACAGTGCTTTGGATTTCAGGACCTGAGAAATCATAAAAGAAGGAGACGACCCACATAAAATGATAATGAGTTTTTGGTTATGCCTTAGCTGATTATCCCAAACATACTTTAAAGCTGAGATGAACCCTGTTTTGTAGGCAGCGAGCCATTGGAGCTCTTCAAAATATAAAGTCCACTCGCCTTCTTTAAGATAAGCCGCGATCTCTTCTAAGACTTCGATCCAATTTTTGAAAGCCATTTTTGCGATTTTGGGCTCAGCCGCATATTTCGCCAGGGTATTTAAAGTGACTTCTCGTTGGAATTTTTCATTCTCACCTTCGATACCTTCAAACTTTAAAATTTTTCGATTTCGAAAGACTTGTTCAAGTAATTCAGTTTTTCCGACCCGACGTCGACCGTAGACAACGATAATGGAAGATTCGTTCCTAGCGGCAATGTCAGAGAGATAGCTTTTCTCATAGTCTCTTCCGACTAACTCTTTATTTTCTTTGATTAAAAAATTTGAAAGCATTTATTTTTCAGCCAATTAATGATTTTTAGAATACTAGTTGGCTGAATTTTAAATATCAATAATCAGCCAATTAATGGTTTTTAATAAGCTAATTGGCTGAGTATTGATATTTAAAGTAAAGCCCTCACCGCATTGAACTGTTCACTCACCTGGGCACTGGGAGACTTCCCAGCCAGACTTATTATAAAGACCGCAATGCTGGCAAAAATAAATCCCGGCAAAAGTTCATAAACGGCCTTCAGTTCAGGAATTAAAGGCCAAACAATGACTGTTAAAGCTCCAACCAACATTCCCGCAAAAGCTCCATTGCGCGTCATCCGAGGCCAAAATAAAGAAATTAAAATCACCGGACCAAAAGACGCTCCTAGGCCTGCCCAAGCATGAGCCACCAAATTCAAAATAGAATTTTCCGGATTCATCGCTAAATAAAATGCAACTCCCGCAACGATCAGAACTCCCAAACGCCCGATGAAAACCAATTCTTTCTGACTGGCCTGACGATGCGCAAAGCTGTGATAAAGATCCTCGGTAATGGCACTACTCGAAGAAAGTAATTGTGCCGAGGTGGTACTCATGTTGGCCGACAAGACCGCTGCCAACAAAACGCCGGCAATCCAGGGATTAAACAAATCATGCGCTAGGTATAAAAAAGCGGTTTCTGGATCCGAAAGAGGCATCTTCGCGAAATAGGCAATTGCAAAAAAACCGGTAAAGGCCGCTCCAAAAAGTGAAACGATCATCCAGGTCATGCAAATGAATTGGGCTTGGGGAATCACCCGATGATTTTTTGCCGCCATAAAACGAACAATGATGTGTGGCTGTCCAAAATAGCCCAAGCCCCAGGCCAAAAGAGAAAGCACTCCCAGAAAACTAATCCCACTAAAGGCATCCAAAAAATGAGTTCCCTGAATGGCAATCAAGTCCAAGGCAGGATGAACTCCATGCAGGGCATGAAGGGTTACCAGGGGAACCGTCAACAAGGCAATAAAAACCAAACTCCCTTGAAAAAAGTCAATCCAACTAATCGCTAAAAATCCGCCCACGATGGTGTAAATCAAAATGATAGCGCCGCCCAACAAGACCGCATGGGTATAGCTCAGGTTAAACATCGTATGAAAAAGCAAGCCAATAGAGACAAAACTTGCAGAAGCATAAAAGGTAAAAAAGATCAAAACCACCAAGGCTGTTAAGGTTTTCAAAATGCGACTGTGGTCTTGGAATCGATTATGAAAATAACTGGGGACAGTAAGTGAATCTCCCGCGATTTCGGTGTATACACGCAGGCGCTTTGCCACCCATTGCCAATTCAAATAAGCCCCCATGGCCAAGCCAATCGGCAACCAAATTTGATTAATCCCATGCAACAAAAAAGCCCCTGGAAGCGCTAAAAGCAACCAACTGCTCATATCAGAAGCGCCTGCTCCCAAAGCAGCAATCGGCCCGCTGAGGGTTCGTCCCCCTAAGACATAATCGGACAAAGTTTTATTTCGCCGAACGGCAAAATATCCAATTGAGAAAATAACAAAAATATACAAAGCAAAAGTAACAAACAGAGGATTCATGAGGATCTCGTCTTGTTAAATCGACAATCACAAAGATAGTGAATGAGAGAAGCCAGAAGGATCAGCGGCATCGGCCCAAAGACCAACAACAAAGTTTTCCAATCCATTTTGCATTCCCCCCGCTTCTTATTTCGACTCCCGAATCCACAAGGCTAAGATAAATCCCAAAGCAAAACTGACCAACAAAAGCTCAGCGGCATGTTGATACCCTGAGACCGCATAAACAGGCGTGCCATCTCGCATCGCTCCATTCCAGTTCCAAGAAAGAATTTTTCCAAACAGGGGTTGGGCTATCGCCCCGCCTCCTAGACACATCATGGAAATCACGCTAATCGCCGTGCTTGAAACCATCTTAGGATTCCCCGCAGCAACCAAGGGATAACTTAAAATTTGAGTACTCGTGATCATGCCCAATAAGCAAAATAGTATGAGTAATTCATAGACATTCGAGGTATGTGAAAAAATCACCCAAGCTGCAATTCCAAAAGAAATGATTGCTCCCAAGAGCATCAGTATTTTTTTAGAGCCCAATTTATCCGAGAGCATTCCCACCAGAGGACAACCGATCATGGACCCAATAAATAGCATTCCCGCAATGCTTGAAGCCTGAGTTTCAGTCATGCCATGCACATTACTCAGGTAAGGAATTCCCCAAAGCGCCCCTAAGATAAAAATGGGAAGATTTATCAAGCCGGTATACAGCCCTGCCAACCAATTTTGAGGATTCAGAAATACGATTTTCAAACTCTGACTCAAGGGCAAAGATTTTAAAGTCGCTCGATTCGCCAAGGATTCTTCATGGTGCCAGGGAGCATGATCTTGAACGAGAGCCGCGATCACTAAGAAAACGACTAAGCCTACGCCCGCGACTCCCACCAGGGCACAGCGCCAGCCTATCGTTTGAATGAGTAAGGTCATAGGAGCTTGAACCATAAAGCCTCCCAACATCCCCATCGTCACCACCAAGCCTGCCGCAAAAGCCATCTTTTCCATGGGAATCCAGTTCACAACGATCCGCATCACTCCAATAAAGCAAAATCCCCCTCCTAGGCCCATCAGTAATCTTGCAATGCAAAGCAGGGGAATATTATGTGAGTAGGCAATACCCAATAGAGAAGCGATGCAGACTGCTGTGGCAGAAAGAATCAGACCCTTCGGAGAAAATCGATCCAAAAGTAAGCCAGCGGGAATCAAGGCAGCGACATTGGCATAAAAATACACACTTGAAATGGCTCCCATCGCCGTAGCGCCTAAATGGTAATCTCGGGAAAGATAAGGCTCCAATACATTGAAAATATTATTTAATCCGAATTCGAAGAAAAAAAATAAAGAGGTCGAAAGAACCACTAACCAAGCTCGAAAAGCGGTAAATACGGTATTTGATGTAGCCATAAATCTCGATATTCAAAAAGGTGACATTCTATGGATTCTTTTGGTAGCCGCAATGGAACTATTCAAAATTTTCCAAAAAACTTTCCAAAATTAAACAAGCCGCCAAAGCGTCATTTTTTTCTTTCATTTTCTTGCCCAAGCGCTCGCATTCATATTTCACCGCCTTGGAAGTCAAACGCTCATCGATGACATGAACCTTCAAACTCGTCTCTTTACCGAGCTTCTGAACGAACTTTTTCGTGAGCTTGGTAATTTCAGCTTCAGTGTCGTCCATGTTATAGGGCATCCCCACCACCAAGCCCACAGGATGCCAGGCCTGAATTAAACGATGAATAATCTTCCAATCAGGAACCCCTTGCTTAGCATCCAGGGTTTCCAAGGGGGAAGCTGTCCCCGTGATCGTTTGCCCCACTGCTACACCGATCCGCTTGGTCCCAAAATCAAATCCTAAAAAAGAGCGCCCGAATTGTTCCGATGACATGGAATTTAACTCTTCCTTAACGCAAACTACCGAAATGAAAATCATCCGGTTAAATTTAAATGAAGCCGATTCTAGTCGTTGTGGGAATTTTAATGCGCCCCCAGAATCAAATTTTTATTGCTCAACGAAGTGACCTTGCCCACATGGGAGGAAAATGGGAATTCCCTGGAGGAAAAGTCGAACCCGGTGAAAGTCTAGAAGCCGCGCTGAGCCGAGAGTTGCAAGAAGAAATTGGTATCACTCCGCTTCGTTCAGAACTTTTTTGTAGCCTGGAATATGATTACGGCATCAAGCGCGTCAAGCTGGAATGTTTTTTAATTCCAGAATTTACCGGAGAACCTTTCGGAAAAGAGGGACAACCGACTCGATGGATTCAAGGTTCTGAATTGGCTCACTATGATTTTCCCGACGCAAACCAGCCATTGATCAAGAAGCTGAGTACTAGATACCGTTAATGACCTGGCTCTTTGATCAGGCTTTTATCGAAGTTAGCAATCGAGGTAATTCATGAATCATGTAAAGTGGAACCGACAAAATCGAATCCGAAAAATTTAAAGGCTGTTCTGAAACCCTGACGCCCACCGAGAGCTTCCGTTCCCCCATTAAAATTTTCAAAGACTTCAGCCAGTGACTATGACCCGACTTCACTTCTATGGGAAAAATATCTCCTTTCATCGCGATGACATAGTCCACTTCCGCCTGACTTCCTCGCTTATCTCTTTGCCAAAAATTCAATTTTGCTGGTTCATTATTTTCTTGAATAGCTAAAAGCTCCTGACCTACAAATTGCTCCACCAAAGCGCCTTTATTTTGAAAAGTGATTTCCTTTTGAAAAAAAATATCCCTGGGAAGTTGCTGTGCTCTCACCACCAGTCCCACATCCAAGAACAAGACTTTAAAATGTTTTTCCGATTTGTCTCGCGCCACGAATTAACAAAGGACAACGACTCTTTTTCTTCTTCCATTCAAGCAAGCTTTCGAAGGCTAATCTAGAAATCACGACAAATTTACCCCTAAAAAAAACATATTTATGACAAATTTAGGGGTAAAAATATCTGAATCACGGAGCTTGTCAATGATCAACTTCCTAACTCAACTGACTCTAAATAATCCGGAACCTGAGACTTCCAGCCCAAATGCTCCTCGATCTTAGCTCCTAATGCTCGGGCGGAATTATCACTTCCATGGGTAATAAACACCCTTTTAGGAGCCTCTTTAAAATGACCTAGCCACTGCAAAATTTCCTCATAATCGGCATGCGCTGAAAGATTGCTCATCACAGCGATTTTGGCTTGAACGGAAATCATCTCTCCGTGAATTTTGACTTTTCGATCCCCCTGAACGAGGTGATCTCCCAAGGTTCCCTCGGCCTGATAGCCGGTAAAAAGAACCGTATTTCGGTAATTGGGCGCCATCGCCTTTAAGTGATGCAAAACCCGGCCCCCTGTCGCCATCCCGCTGGCTGAAATAATGATCGAAGGAAAAGTAGAGGCATCCAATTTTTTCGATTCTTCAATGCTATTCACGTAGTTCACTTCCTTCCCTAACTGAATGCAGTAATGTTTTTCCAAACAATGTTCCTTGAGATATCGGGTATAAATATCCGTCACGCTTTCTGCCATAGGACTATCCAAATACACGGGAAGATCGGGAATTTTCTTTTTTTCTTTTAACTGAGCGATGTGATACAAAACACTTTGCGAACGCCCTACGGCAAAAGCTGGGATCAGCACAGAGCCGCCTCGCTCTGCCGTTTCATTAATGATCTTGGCCAATTGTTCTTGAGGAGCTTCCTTAGCATGCAATCGATCTCCATAGGTCGATTCCATCACTAAATAATCAGCGTATTCAATCACAGACGGTTCTCGCATGATGGGATCGTGTGCCCGTCCGATATCCCCACTAAAAACGATACTGCTCCCCTGATAGGTCAATCGAACGAAAGAGGAACCTAAGATATGTGCAGCTCGTGAAAACTCAAAATGACAGCCCTCAAACAAGGTATGAGAGTCTTCAAAAGAAACCGTTTCAAATTGGGGCATCACCTTTTGAGCATCTTCTTCGGTATACAAAGGGAGCGCGGGTTTATGCTTGGAGTACCCGTGTTTATTGGCGAAATAAGCATCTTCTTCCTGAATTCTTCCGCTGTCGGGCAATAAAATCGCACAAAGATCTTTCGTTCCCGGCGTTGAAAAAATAGGACCCGTGAACCCCTGCTTCACGAGTAGAGGGAGATAACCGGAATGATCTAAGTGTGCATGCGTCAAAATCACCGCATCAATTTGATAGGGCTCAATGGGGAACTTCGCCCAATTTCGATCTTGCAATTCCCGATGTCCTTGAAACAATCCGCAATCAATCAGAATTTTTTTCTCCCCGAGTTCTAATAAATATTTTGAACCTGTCACCGTTCGTGTCGCGCCAAGAAAGGTAATTTTCATTCGATCCTCCCCAAAAAATGAAAGCCAGTATATCTAGCTTATTTTCGGTCTGATACAGTCGGCTCTTTTTTGGAGCGCATTCTTGGATTTACTGAACCTTCTTCTCCATCTGAATCTTTTTTTACCCTCCTTCATTCAAACCTATGGGACTTGGAGCATTTTGTTTCTTTGCTGCATTATTTTTATGGAGACCGGTTTCGTCATCACCCCCTTTTTACCTGGAGACTCTCTTCTCTTCACCGCCGGTAGCGCCTGGGCCATCAGTGGCCATTCCATTTTCGTATTGGTTCTGAGTCTTAGCCTTGCGGCATTCTTAGGGGACAATCTTAATTATTTTTTAGGGCGCCATTGGGGACGAAGATTTTTTCACCCTCAGGCCAAAATTCTCAACTCCGCTTATTTAGTTCGTACAGAAAACTTCTATCAAAAGTACGGACCTCTGGCTTTGATTCTGGCTCGATTTATTCCCTTGATTCGAAGCTTTTGTCCCTTTGTCGCCGGACTGGGAAAAATGTCCTATCCCCTATTTTTTGGCATCAGCTTATTGGCCGCAGGGATTTGGATCGCTGGAATTACCTATAGCGGTTATTTTTTTGGAAACATCCCTTGGGTTCAGAAGCATTTTTCAGAAGTCCTTCTGGGAATCATCTTGATCTCCCTTCTTCCGATTTTGCTGAAGATCGCAAAGCATGGCCTTTCAACCATTTCAAAGCCCCCCAAACCCCTGCAATGATCACAGCAATAACCACTACAGCGATGGTCCATTTTTCAAGCTCCCCAAAAACGGCCAGTTTCGCGAGGAAGTGATCCAAAGCTTTCCCGAAGACAAATCCCCCTACGATAAACGCGAAGGACCAAATCACCCCTCCAATAAAATCATAGAACCAGAATTTTTTCTGAGAAATTTCGCTCATGCCTAAAGCAATCGGAATGAGTGTTCGAAACCCATAAGCAAAGCGAAGTACCAAGATAATCCATACCCCATACTGATTAATTTTTTCCAATAAGGTGTGAATCCGTTGCTCAATCTTTGGCATTTTCTTGAGCATCTTTCGCCCCCCAATTCGACCGATATAAAACAAAATCAAATCGTGAAGCATGCTGAAAACGATGGAGAGAAAAACCAGATAAAAGACGTTGAGCAAATTCTTCTGTGCAGCTAAGCCCCCTGCCACTAAAAAAGTATCCCCTTCAATGAAGGCCCCTAGGGAGATTAACCAATATCCGTAGGTATATACCCATTCTGTAATTTGATGATCCATGACTCTCCAGGCCCCGCCGATAAGGCCGGGGATACTAGCGGCAAAGATAGAAAGCGTCATCCTTAAAATTTAAATTTCCAGAGAGAAGCTTCTTCGTTAAAATCGCGTCTTTTTTGAAAAGAAGCCCTCCATGGAAAAAACCTACGAACCCTCGGCCATTGAAGCTCGTCTCTATCCCTTTTGGGAAAACGCAGGCTTGTTCAAACCTCAAACTCAGGGTCCGGCGTTTTGCACCATGTTACCGCCCCCCAATGTAACGGGAACTTTGCACATGGGGCATGGCTTTGAACATACCCTGATGGACATTCTGACCCGCTATCACCGAATGATGGGCGATAACACGCTCTGGCAGGGAGGAACCGATCACGCCGGAATTGCCACTCAAATGGTGGTGGAACGATTACTCGAAGCAGAAGGAAGTTCCCGCAAAGCCCTGGGCCGAGAAAAGTTTTTGGAACGTGTCTGGGCTTGGAAGAAAGAATCTGGGGATACGATCTCCAGACAAATGCGCAGAATGGGAACTTCCCCTGACTGGTCTCGTGATCGATTCACCATGGATGAAGGCCTATCCGCCGCGGTTCAAACGGCGTTTATCCGCTTATATGAAGAAGGACTCATTTACCGAGGCGAACGTTTGGTCAATTGGGATTGCAAGCTTCAAACAGCCCTATCCGATTTAGAAGTCTTGAGTGAAGAAGAATCCGGAAAACTCTGGCTCATTCAATACGGTCCAGAAATCGTTGTCGCCACCACTCGTCCTGAAACAATCCTCGGAGATACCGCGATTGCAGTGCACCCTGAAGACCCGCGATATCAGCATTTAATTGGAACTCGCGTCAAAGTGCCTTTGACAGATCGTGAAATTCCTGTGATCGCAGATACCTACGTCGATCCAAACTTTGGAACGGGCTGTGTCAAAATCACTCCCGCCCATGATTTCAATGATTATGAATTAGCTAAGCGTCATGGACTGCCGATGATCAACATCCTCACGGAAACAGGAAGCTTAAATACCCAAGTTCCCGAGGAATTTCAGGGCCTCGATCGCTTTATCGCCCGCGAGAAAATTCTTGAAAAATTAAAGATTGTTGAGATCAAACCCCATACTTTACGAGTCCCTCGTTCTGAACGTTCTTCAACAATTGTTGAACCCAAACTCACCACTCAGTGGTATGTCAAAATGGAGCACCTGGCTAAAGCCGCGATTCAAGCCGTGGAAAGTGGGGAGATTCAGTTTTACCCAGAGAATGCCAAAAACACCTATTTCGAATGGCTCAATAACATTCAGGATTGGTGCATTTCTCGACAACTTTGGTGGGGGCATCGAATCCCCGCTTGGTACGATCCTGCAGGAAAAATTTATGTCGGAGAAAATGAAGTCGAGATTCGACAAAAATACGCTTTGGACAGCTCCCTCAAACTTTCTCAAGAAGAAGATGTCTTAGATACCTGGTTCTCTTCTGCGCTTTGGCCCTTCTCGACCTTGGGTTGGCCTGAACAAACGCCTGAGCTTGAAACCTACTACCCCAGCAATGTTTTAGTCACGGGATTTGATTTAATCTTTTTCTGGGTCTCTCGCATGATCATGTTTGGCTTGAAATTCACCGGAAAAGTCCCGTTCCGTCATGTCTACTTCCACGGCATTATTCGGGACCATGAAGGCAAGAAAATGTCAAAATCCAAGGGGAATGTTTTAGATCCTGTCGACCTCATCGACGGCATTGACTTGGAATCTCTCTTAAAAAAACGCACCTATGGCATGATGCAACCCAGACTCAAAGAAAACATCATAAGCCTCACTAAAGCTCAATTTCCTCAAGGAATCCAGGCCTTTGGCTGCGATGCCCTACGCTTTACCTATGCCGCTCTAGCCTCCACCAGTCGAGACATTAATTTTGATATGCATCGCATGGAAGGCTATCGAAATTTTTGCAACAAACTTTGGAATGCCGCTCGTTTTGTGTTGATGAATACGGAAACCTATGATCCTCTCGCTCCTAAGGTTCTTTCGGTGATGGATCAATGGATTTTTGAAAGACTCCATCAGGCCATTCAAGCCTGTCATCAAGCCCTTTCTGAATACCGATTTGATCACTTCGCCCAAACGCTTTATGAGTTCATTTGGAATGATTATTGCGACTGGGCACTCGAATTCTCCAAGGCCATTTTCTATGATCCTGAAGCCAGCGAAGTTTATAAACAGGGTTTGAGATACACCCTCATTAGCGTGCTTGAAACTTGCCTCAGATTGGCCCATCCCGTGATCCCCTTCATCACAGAAGAAATTTGGCAAACCCTCCGGGATAAACTTCCCGAATCCGAAAGAAAATCAAAATCCCTGATGCTGATGCCCTATCCTCAAGCTGAAGTTGTTTCTTCAGAAAAAACCGAGAAAATTCAGGGAATTCAAACCCTGATTACGGCCATTCGAACCTTACGTTCTGAAAATCAAATTCCTCCAGGAAAAAAGATCCCCGTGATCCTCCAGGGTAATTTGCTTGAGCAAGCCGAACTGAAAATGTATGAACCTTGGATCAAAACCCTCTGCAAAATTGACACCTTCAGTCACGAAAAGACTTCAGAGCCCATTCCTCAATCCGCCAGTGTTTTGCTGGGCGATCTCAGATTATCGATTCCCCTTAAAGGATTAATTGATTTTGAAGCGGAACGAATTCGCTTAGAAAAATTACTGGAAAAAGCCCTGCAAGAAAAAACTCGTCTAGAAACCAAACTCGGCAATCCTGGATTTTTGGCCAGTGCCCCTGCTGCCGTCGTTGAGAAAGAACGACAAAAATTAGAAGAAGCTCAGGGACAAATCAGGGAGCTTGAGGCGAAACTGAAAGATCTTTCTTGATCAAGGATGCGCCTCAGCCCCCGCGCCATCTGACATTGGAGGAGGACTTCCTCTAACAACCGCCGCCACCCAGAGGGAAGGAGGTTTTGGCGGAGTCTTAGAAGGAGGTTTTGGCGGAGTCTTAGAAGGGGATTTTGGCGGAGTCTTAGAAGGGGATTCTGGAGAAGGAAGCAGCTCTAAAAGCTCAGCAATTCTACCGCCTCGATAAGAGAAAGGATCAAAGAAATGTTCTTCTCGTGCGCAAATCTGAAAAAGTCTATAGCCAAGCAAAAATCGCCATAACAGATTTTTTCGATCCGGAGCTTCGGTATCCCAATATTTTTCAAAAATAAGCCTCAGGGCTGGACGAAGCACTCTGTTCAAAAAGAAAACTTGTTGTCTAGGATCCTCAGCGATGGAACTTAAGAAAAGTAAAAAATTATGATAATTTTCTCCCAGGGGTCGACGATTCAGGGCTAAGTGCTTGATCCAATAAGCACAGAGATTCGGATGTAAGGGCAATGATGAAGAAGTCATGTCAAGAGAAATGGGTTTTTCCCAGGGATACCCTTCTGTTCGGTCAAGATCTAGCTCTAAGCAATCTTGATTTCCTTTTGAATACAAGATTTTTGTTTCCCAATGAAGTATTCGTTTTTTATGAAGAATGCTTTCTGAATTTAAACGATCACGAACAAATTCCTCCGAACTTGCGCCCCTTAAAGTCTTAAAGGTGATATCTACAGAGGGAAAAGAAGAGATATTAAGTTGGTGATACTCCCCTCCCATGCCGGTTCCCGTCCGAGAAGAAACCGAGAAGGAATATTTAGCCTGAAGTCCCGATGAAAATTGAGCCAACCTTTCCGAATTCATCGGCTGGGAACTCAACCAAATAAAATCTAAGTCTGAAGGCTGAAAATAAGGATCCAATGCCGAACCGAAGAGCCATAAAGATCCCAGAGAGTCTAGCTCTTTCATGTTTACAGCTAAGTAATCAATAGTTCCTTCATAGGGAAGTTTCCTTCGATAAATTTCTTGGTATTCTCCAGAGATTTTTTGAGTCACTAAACGCTGCTCTTGTTCTAAAATCTTCTTATTCGCCTCTTCAAGAGACCTTGTCTCCAAATCTAACTGAGCCCTTAATAACTCAACTTGCCCCTCAAGCTCATTGATTTTTGCTGTAAGGGAAGAAACATTTTCGGCTGGACTTAGAACCGGACTCGCCGAAAGAAGAGGACTGGGTAATTCTGGTTCCGAATTTTCTGGCCCTTCTCCTTTAGATTGTGAAATAGCTTTTTTGAGTCTTTCAATTTGAGTATCTTTATGATTTCCTGCAGCGGCTAATTGCAAATTCGATACTTTCAATGACTCTATTTCTGATTCTAGGCATTTAATCTCTTCAGATTTCAAAACAATTTCTTCTTGTAATTTAAGATTTCGTTCTTTTAGCCCGTTCAAGCCTTCAGACGCAGCTGAAAGCGATTTAATTTTCTCGTCTCTTGCTTTCAAGGCCTCCGAAAACTCCTTCCGCTCCTTAACTTGAGAAGTTTTAAGATCGAGCAGTTTCGTTTCCAAATCAGACACGATCCTTGATAATCCTTCTTCCCGGGCAGCCGTCCAGACTGAGGTACGCTCCAAAGAATCTCTTATTTCCGCCAAACCTCGCAATAAAGAATTATCTGAACGCACACTTTCTACACATTCTAATGCCGTACCAAAGGGTTTTTCTAAATGGCTAGGAAGCGCGACTAGACTTAAAAGCTCTTGAGTCACCCTTTCCAATAAAAACAAAGTTGCAAACGTATCACCACTTCTTTTGAGATGACCAAGTAAGTCGTCTTCCCTCAGACACAAACCCTTTCGAGGGTCATCATTAAAATGTTCTTTAGAAATTTCAGGAGCTTGCAAAATTATTTTTTTAATGAAATCCAAACAAACTTCATCGGAAAATTCTTTATGCCACTTCCTCCAAAAAAAGATGAAAGAATCCGGATTGTTTTTCTCAATAAGCTTCGAAATGATCCTCTTCTTATCTACAATCCCCAAATCAGGACCTCGGCCATCTACCCACTTGCAAATCAAGCCCAGAGGAAAATCTGAAAATATCATGGCCTCGGCAAAACTCACCCCTAGAATTTTAAGGGGTAACTCCCCAAAACACTTATCCATAAGGAGCGAGAAAAACGCCTCCCTGCGCATTTTCAATGCAATCTCTAAAAGGGGATACTCTCGATAGTCTCCTTCAGGAAGTTGAAAATCCCGCCCAAGAAGCTCATATAAATCGAATAAAACTTCCAAGGGAATATCCTCTAAGAGGAATACATACTCCACTAAGGCAGTTTCAATTTTGGCCTCTTTCGTAACCAAAGAGATTTTAGAAATCCAGACACTCGCCACCCAGGCTCTATCTTTTGTTTTTTTTGGAAAGGACCTGATAATGGGATTTAGGCAATCAAACTGTTTTCCTGAAATTATCTGAGTCAAGAGTCGAACCAGCTCTGCTTTTTCGCCCTCTCTCTTTCCCTCTCTCTTTTTTGTTGCTTGTAAAATATTAATCGCCTCAGTTTGACGAATACTCCAACCCCTTGAAGGCCCCCCGGATGCTGATACTGATGACATATTTCTACCTTTTTATTATTTAAACGTAATAATCCGATCACATTGCGGGCGAGGCTAACGTTCTTTTCAGTGGAATTCAAGAGAAGCAAAACACACCTATTGTTAAAGTTACATTTAAATGTAATTTGTTTTTATTTCATAATAAATTGTTAAGGATAGGATTTTAAATTTTCCCGGCGAGAAGTAATAAAAAAAGGTGAATATGGCTAACCAACACTGCGGAAGCTTCGAACATAAAATTCAAGAACGCTTTCAATGCACTGCCAGGGACATCCTAAAAAAATTCGCGGAAGAAAATCTTTCTTATTACGAAGTTGAACAGCGTGTCGGCTTCACTCACGGAACCATCCGAAAGTGGGCCAGACGATATGGCATTCATCTTCGATGCGAAATAATGCGCTCTCAAAAGGATGTATTAGATCGTCGCTTCTTTGAACCGGTAATCAACTCCATCAATTTCTTGAGTCGCCGCTGGGGAAAATAAGCCTAAACACTCAGACTTCCCGAAAGTCGATCTTCTTTCCTAACCACCGATCAATCAATTGATCAATGGCCTCATTAGCCCCTTCTTCTTGCAGGGTTTCACTCAAAATTTTAACTTTTTCCAATAAATTTCGATCTCGACTTAAATCGGCAATACGAAATTTAAGATCCCCCGTTTGCTGGGTTCCAAACACTTCCCCTGGGCCTCTCAAATTTAAATCCTGCTCTGCAATTTCAAATCCATCCTGAGTTTCTTTGAGAGTTCTCAAACGTTTTTCGGCAATAGAAGATAAAGGGGTTTGATACAGCAAGACACAATAACTTTCTTGTGCCCCCCGTCCGACTCGACCCCGCAACTGATGCAATTGTGCCAAACCAAAGCGCTCAGGATTTTCAATCACCATCAAACTTGCCTGAGGAACATCCACTCCAACTTCAATCACCGTAGTGGCCACCAAAACTTTTAAAACTCCCGCTTTAAATTGCGACATCGTCTCCTGTTTCTCTAGGGGTTTTTGTTTCCCATGGACTAGAGCCACTTTAATGGGCGACAAGACTTCAGACAATTTCTGATAAGTTTCCTCGGCCGCCTGCAGAAGATTCTCTCTTTCTTCTGAGGCCTCAATGGCCGGGCAGACCCAATACACTTGGTTCCCTTGCGCGACGACATGTTTAATTCGCTCCAGGATTTCTTCCCGGCGACCCTGATTCACTAAAACAGTTTTAACCGGAGTTCTACCGGGAGGAAGCTCATCAATCACCGAAACATTTAAATCCCCATACATACTCATTGCCAAGGTTCGAGGAATGGGAGTCGCCGTCATGATCAATTGGTGCACCCCGTTGGGAGCCTTATTTAAAAGGGCTTTTCGTTGTTCCACCCCAAAACGATGTTGTTCATCCACAATGACTAAGCCTAAATTTTTAAAATGAATGCTTTCCTGAAATAAAGCATGGGTACCAATCAAGAGCTGAATGGTTCCGGATTCTATTCCTGCCTCACAGGCTTTTTTTTGCTTGGAAGACAAAGATCCTTTTAACAAAGCAGAGCGCAGAGGCAAGGTTTTTGTCCATTTTGAAAAATTCAGAAAATGTTGTTCTGCCAAAATTTCAGTGGGAACCATCAAAGCCACTTGATGCCCAGATTCAATCACGCTAAGGGCGGCCATCAAGGCAACAAGGGTTTTCCCCGATCCGACATCCCCTTGTAATAATCGATGCATCGCGAAAGGTTTTTGAAGGTCATTCAAAATTTCTTCAAATACGCGTTTTTGTGCTGCCGTCAATTTAAAAGGCAGGATTTCTAACAATTGAACTTTTAATTTCTGAACAGAGACTTTTATCGCAGGAGCGGATTCTTTTTCCTTTTGTCGTCGTAATCGTTCCATAGCCAAACGGTGGGCCAGGAGTTCTTCCAAAGATAAGCGTTGTTGGGCCGGATGATTCCCCTGAAGTAAATTTTCTACTGCTTTATTTTTTGAAGGAAAATGAACCTGAGATAAAGCCTCCCACAATGACGGAAGATGTAGAGATTTTCGTAAAGACTCGGGCAAAAGTTCAGTCAAGCCCTGATTTCTTTCAATTTCAGCAAAAGCCGCTCGAATAAAATTTCGCCAACGCGTTTGAGAAATCCCTTCTGTAGTCGGGTAAATGGGCGTTAAGCAGTTCTCCAGTTCAGGTAAGCTTTCTCGAGAATAAAGCTGATATTCAGGATGAATCATTTCTAAGCCGAAGGATCCCATGCGAATCTCCCCATAAGCGCGAATCCATTTCCCCGGGATAAATTGCTTAATTTGCGCAGGATAAAAATGAAAAAACCGCAAACTTAAGAGAGAGCTTCCTTCCTTAATGTGACAGAGCAAACTCTGTCGACGCCCTTTTAGAATTTGTGCCTGAAGAATTTCTCCTTGGATCAAGCCAGATTGCCCCATCACCAGGTGACGTATCGGCGTGCAGCGAGTTCGATCTTGATAAGAACGAGGGAGGTGAAAAAGCAAATCTTTTACTTGAAAAATACCCAGGTGATTGAGCTTCAAGGCTAAGGCAGATCCTAATCCAGGGAGCGCTAATAATTCATTGGACATACGCTTTCAAAAGCTCAGCAACTCCTTGCGCCCTGGCTAAAGGCCAAACGGATTCTGGGACAGATTTAAAATGAACTTCGAGCTGCTGAGATTTAGCATGCTTCACACAGGCCAATAAAAAAGCCAAGCCCCCCGTATCCATGCGAGTAACCCCCTCCAATAAAAGTTTCCAGGGACCCTCTTTTGGAAACTGTTTCATCCAATGGGAAAGCTCTGTGGAGAGCAGGAAAATTTTCAAGTCCCCCGAGAGTCTCCACTCTCCTCCCTCAATGGATAAATTTGCGCCTGTCATTTATCTACCTTCTGATTTAAAGCCTTAATCGCCGGGGTTAGGGCCGCGACCGTGGCATAAGACTCAAACTGGGATTGATAGTTACTAACGAAACTCACTCCTTCAATGGCCAGGTCATAAATTTTCCAGCCATCTCCCGAGCGCTCTAAATAATAAGTCACTGCAGATCCGGCATTCCCGTCACTCGGCTGAATGAGGCCATTCACACAAACCCGATTTTCCGTCTGCCATTGGGTATCGCGCAGAGGATAAATCGTGAAGGTGTAATTTGAAATTTTTAACAAGCCCGCAGAATAATTTCGTGTCACCAACTGCGCAAATTGATCGATAAACTCCTCTCGCTCTTGGGGACTAGCTTCACGCCATTTGGGGCCTAAGGCCATGCCAGCCATCTCATCCAAGGAAATATCCGGCAAGACATCTTTTTTCACTAAGGCATACAGGCTATCGGGAGAATTGGCCAAAGTCGCTTGATTCTTCGCAACATCTGTTTTAACCGTTGTCACTAATTGATTAAGAAAATCTGTGGGGTTTTGAAGAGAAAAAACCAGACTCCCCCAGCCTAAAGTTCCTAACAAGATTATTTTTTTAAGCACTCTCATTTTTTACTGCCCCCACTATTACTTGCACTCGTACTTCCACTACCACTTCCATTCACAAAGGTTGCTAACAAAGAGGATAAACTGGTTGCAGAGTAAGTCGTAAAAATTTTATCGCCATTTTTTAAATTTTGACTGCTAAATCCCGGCGACAAACTGATGTAGTTATCTCCCAGCAAGCCTGATTGAGCGATCGTTGCGGAAGTATCCACCGGAAGATCATTAATTTTTTGATCAATGCCTAAAGTCACTACGGCTTCAAAGGTTTTAGGATCCAAAACAATCGCATCCACCTGTCCAATGGTAACCCCGGCCAAACGAACAGCAGCTCGAATTTTTAAATCCCCAATGTTGCTAAATCGGGCCGTTAAAGAATAATCCTGAACGCCCAAGCGCTTGGGACTTAAACCGCTCACTTGTATCGCCGTAAACATCAAAGCCAGGGCGGCAATGATCAATAAAAGGCCCACCGCAAAATCTATTTTTTTCATCCCAGAATCCACCTTATTTAAACATCATTGCTGTTAAGAAGAAGTCAAACCCTAAAACTGCAAGAGAAGAATAAACAACTGTTCGCGTTGTTGCTCGTGCAATCCCTTCCGAGGTCGGCTGGCAGGCATACCCTTGATAAAGAGAGATCCAAGCCACTATCCAACCAAAAACGAGGCTTTTGATCAGACCATTTAAAACATCTTCTCGAAAACTCACGGACTGCTGCATATTCCCCCAAAAAGCTCCTCCATCAACCCCTAGCCAGTCCACTCCAACCCAATACCCCCCAAGGATAGACACCGCGTTAAAAACCATGGCTAAAAGTGGCAAGGCCAAAAATGCGGCCCAAAAACGAGGAGCAATCACTCGACGAATAGGATTCACTCCCATCATTTCCAAGGCCGTTAATTGCTCCGTTGCTTTCATTAGCCCAATCTCCGAAGTCAGCGCACTGCCCGCCCTTCCCGCAAATAAAAGGGCCGTCACCACCGGACCTAATTCTCGAACGATCGCCAAAGCCAAGAGTTGACCCAAAGCCTGACTCGCTCCGAATCTCGATAAGGTGTAATACCCCTGCAAACCTAAAACAAATCCGATAAACATCGCTGAGACGATAATGATAATCAGAGATAAAAAACCCACTTGAAACAATTGTCTAAAAGCCAATTTCAAAGAGACAGGGCTGAACATCACCTTAAAAAGAAAAACGCCCCAATCTCCAAGTCGTTCGCAAAAATCCAAGCTATTTCTACCCAAAGCCTCAATATGCTTCACCATTTTTCTCACGCAGTTTCCCCTAAAAACTCAGACTCCAGCGAGGGCGCTGGATAATGAAATGCCACCGGACCATCGGGATGTCCTCCAATAAATTGACGAACTTGTGGATTTTCCGTTTTTAATAATTCCGCAGGAGATCCCTGTCCAATCACTTTTCCCTCCGCCAGAATGAAGACTTGATCCGCAATGCTAAAAACTTCTTGAACATCATGAGAAACAATCACTGAGGTTAAATTCAGAGCATCATTTAGTAATCGAACCAATTTCACTAAAACTCCCATGGAAATAGGGTCTTGCCCGGTAAAAGGTTCGTCATACATTAAAATTTCGGGATCCAAAGCTACCGCCCGCGCCAAGGCAACTCGCCGAGACATTCCTCCGGATAATTCAGAAGGCATCAAATACTGTGCTCCCCGTAGGCCAACCGCTTCAAGCTTCATCAGCACAATATTTCGAATGATGGACTCCGGAAGTTGAGTATGTTCCCTCAAGGCATAGGCAACATTGTCAAAGACACTGATATCCGTGAATAAAGCCCCACTTTGAAAAAGCATCCCCATCCGTTGACGAAGCCCAAATAAGGCTCGGGAGCTTAAATGAGCAACGGAATGCCCTAAAACTTCAATGCTTCCGGACTGCGGACGAAGCAGCCCTCCCATTAAATGTAGCAGCGTTGTTTTTCCGGTTCCGCTGGGGCCTAAAATAGCCGTGACTTTCCCGCGAGGAATATCTAAAGATAAATCATTGAAAATGAGGCGGTCCCTGCGAAAAAAATTCAATCCCCGAATCTGAACGATCGATTCACTCACCAGCTTGCCTGCCCTCCAAACGTGTCGCTACTATAGCCTAACTTTAATGGAGCAAAATACTAAATGAATCCCTTGTCATTTCAAGCGAAAGCGCAGGCTGTTTTTAACAATGAAATTGAAGCCCTGCATCGAACTCAAAAAAAACTGGACCATCACTTTGATGAGGCCTGCGAAAAAATTTTAGCCTGCCAAGGACGAGTGATCGTGACTGGTATTGGAAAATCAGGGCATATCGCCAACAAAATCGCGGCAACTTTTGCCAGCACCGGCACGCCTTCTTTTTTTGTGCATCCGGCAGAGGCCCAACACGGGGATCTTGGAATGATCACTGCTCAAGATGTCATTCTCGCCTTGTCTTATTCCGGCAAAGCCCCTGAAGTTTTGGCGCTTATCCCTCATGCCAAACGATTTAAAATTCCACTGATCTGCATCACTAACGATCTAGATTCTCCCTTAGCCAAAAACTCTGATATTTGTCTTTTGGTCGATATTGATAAAGAGGCCTGCCCTTTGAATTTGGCTCCCACCTCTAGCACGACCGCTATGCTCGTTTTGGGAGATGCTCTTGCCGTTGGGCTTTTAAATGCCCGAGGATTTCACGAAGAAAACTTTGCGATCTTCCATCCCGGGGGCAATTTGGGCAAACGCTTGTTGGTCCGCGTCGAGGATCTCATGAAAACAGGAGAAGATATTCCCGTCGTTTCTCCCGAAACTCTGCTTCATGAAACGGTTTTGGAAATCAGCAAAAAACGTTTGGGAATGACCGTCATTGCCGAAAAACAGAAAGTTTTAGGCGTTTTTACGGATGGAGACTTACGTCGAGCCTTTGAGAAAAATATCGATTTTAAAAAAACACCCGTCAAAGAATTGCTTCATGGCAAGCCCAAAGCTTTATATGTAGGAGAGCTTGCAGCCAAAGCGGCTCAAGTCATGCAGCAATTCAAAATCACGGCTCTCGTTATTCTAAATCCCGATGAAACGCTGGCAGGAGTTCTTCACTTACATGCACTTTTGGACAGCGGAGTCTTGTAAATAAGCGGAAAAATAGCGTAAGTTTACGCATCGTAAAATTACGCTACGTAAAGAACCGATATGAAAAAACCGCTTCGGATCCGAGATTATTTTCCTTTAGGCCTGGCTAAGGGCTTTGCTTTTTGCAATCGCAGTAATGAAACTCAGCTCTTAATCAATAACCTCCAAAATGGAAAACATACTTTACTCATGGCCTCTCGACGATATGGAAAATCAAGCCTTGCACTCCATGCCTTAAAACTGAGCAAACTTCCCTATGTTGAAACGGATTTTTACATGGCCCGAAATGAAAAAATCATTGAATCCTATATTTTGAAATCCGTAGTTGATCTGATTGGAATAGCTTTAGGTCCGGTTGATAAACTCATCGTATCCATTAAAAAATATGTTAAGGAACTTCGACCAAAACTGGACATTGCTTCTCCCATTTTAAAATTGGAGCTCAGCCCACAGTCCCCTGAAATAGATGCGGCAAGCAACATCAAAGAAGCTTTATTGCTCTTAGAACAATTACTCGAAGAAAAACAAAAACACGCTGTTTTATTGTTTGATGAATTTCAAAATGTTGGACTTATTGCCGAAGGAAAAGGCATCGAAGGCGCCATTCGGCACGTTGCACAAAAAACCAAATACCTCACTTTTATTTTTTCTGGCAGCCATCGACGACTCTTGAAAACCATGTTCGAAGATGAAACGCGTCCTCTTTACAAACTTTGCTGGAAAATTTCTTTAGAAAGAATTTCGAAAAATCATTATCAAAAACACCTACAAGAAGCCGCCCATCTTGCCTGGAAAACCGAGCTACCTCTCCCACTAATCGATAAAATTCTAGATCTCAGCAGACAACACCCCTACTACCTTAACAAATTATGTGATCGACTCTGGACTTTTCATCCTAAGAAAGCGCCTAAGCTCGAAGATATTCAAATTGAATGGGAAGCTATTTTAGAAGAAGAAAAAAGCGATGCAATTCGGGAAATCTCCGCTCTTTCCCTGGGACAAAAAGGTGTTTTATCTCAAATCGCAAAAGGGACGGAACAACTCACTGGAAAACAAGCCGTGATTGAACTGGAAATGTCGAGTAGCTCGATTTTAACTGCCCTCGAAGGCTTGGAGGAAAAAGATGTTATTGAGTGTCATGAAAATCAATACCGCATCTTAAGTCCGGTGATTGCTCATTACGCCTTGCGAGGATGAGCCACTATCTACTTCTTAAAACTGCCATAAAGAGAACGCCAAAACGCCCGCAAGGTCTCCGCCATAATGACAAAATCTGCATCAAATTGCTGAGCTGCCGTTTCGGTAAAAATCTCTGAAGCCTGAGTCTTTACTCCCCCTAAAAATTTCAGACTCTTCACTGAAAAATCTTGCTTAAGTACAAAAGATAATTGCTCACACCAAGACAAGGCGAGCTGAATGACCTCTCGAGAAGGCTCTAATAGAGATTGAATTTCTTCAGAAAAAAGATCCAGATTTTGAGCCCGAATCAATCCATCTGTTTTCAGATCTTCAATCACAAGATGATCCAAGAGTTTAAATTCCGAAGGAACTTTTTGCTGACGAACCCAGCTTGTTAAGATCGTGGAAACCTTATCAACCGGAGGCAATTGAATTCTCAAAGACCCCAAGGCTCGGCGAAGCTCCGTTGTGAATAATTCTGCTTTCTTTGAGCTTGCCGCATCAATAAATAACCATCCATCCACAGGATCGATCAATCCATAAATCCGACCATTTTTCGAAAAAGCCCGTCCCAACAAACTTTGGAATACCTCATCTTTTAATTGCTCTTTTTCTTTTTTATACGCTTTGCGACCTTCTTTCTGCTCCCATTCCTCGAGACGCTCCGACAACATTTCCCGAACAACGCTCGAAGGAACCATTTTGTCTTCCGTGCGAAGACAAATCAGAAAAAAGCCATTTGCGGGATAGACCAGAGGAGAAGCTTCTTCATCATTGGGATTCGCCCAGCCTCGGCTCTGAACTTCTCCAGGCCTAATTTGACGAAATGCATAATGAGAAAGCTCTGTCGATAAAGCTTCCGGACTCATTCGAAAAGCTTCCATAAAATGAAAAGCCTGAACATTTTTAAACCACACGGCGCAAGGTCTTCCTGAAAAATTTAAAGGGGCTGGAGAGTAAGGTGACTCATTAAGATCTGCAACTGACGCTCGCCCTGAAATTCAGAATCTGACAAGGAAAATACTCCATGAACACAGTCCCCTGCCTTTAAGGTTTTTGCCCAAGGCTCGGCATTGAACCAAATCCCTTTTAACACTTTTTGATTTTTTAATTCGACAAGCAAAGATAAATGAACAGGCTCCGTCTGCCCCAGCCATTTCAAAGATTGGATCCTAAAATTCCCTTCGAAAACTGCTGTTTCAAATTCTCGACCATAAGGATCCAACTTCATTAAACAATCAACAAATTCCAAAGAAAAATGAGAAAGAGGAAGCTCCCCATCAGTCCAAAGAATTGGTCCTAAGGAAGCTTCTCCGACTTGCTCTGCAACAGCCATTTCAAAAGCTCGATGAAATGCTGATAAAGATTGGAGAGGAATGGTCAAACCGGCAGCACCTCGATGTCCTCCAAACTTCAGAATGGATTCTGGCGCCAAACTTTTGGCCCGGGCTAAAGCCTCTCGAATATGCACTCCATCAATACTCCGAGCGCTGCCAAATAAATATTCTGGCTCATGATCCTTGCGAGAAAACAGAATCGTAGGACGGCCAAATTTATCTTTGATACGACTTGCTGAAATCCCATGAACTCCCGCATGCCCTTCTTTCAAAGCAATCACCAAACTCTTATGCCCCAAAGAAACTTGCTGAGCTCCTATTACCAGAGATTCCTCGGTAATTCGTTTTTGAATTTTCTTTCGAGATTCATTTTGGAGAACGAGTTGACGCGCCCAAGGTTCGGCCTCTTTCAAATCTTTGGAAAGTAAAAAATTAACTGAACCAAAGGCATCTGAAAGTCGACCATCACTGTTTAATAAAGGCCCCACTAAAAAACCCAAATCTTCTGCTCGAAATTTCCGACGATTCAAGAGCGGCAAGAGCGCCTGCCAACAGGGACGCTTCGCCTGATTAATCAAGCTCAATCCAAACTTCACCACAGCCCGATTATTGGCGCTTCTAGCCATACTCACACAATCGGCCACCGTTCCTACGGCCACAAAATCTAAAAGGTTTTTCAAACTCGGAGCATCAGATTTCAAATGTCCAAGTATTGATAGTTGAGAACGAGCTTTCGCCATAAATAACCAAGCAACCATACATCCTGCGATTAAATCATCCGGGAAATCACAATCTTCTCGCGTAGGATTCAGGACGGCATACGCACTTTTAGGAGGTCCTTCCTCTGGAAGCTGATGATGATCTGTCACGATCACATCAATACCCTCAGCGCTTAATTTTGAAATCTGCGTTTCATCTGAACTTCCATTATCTGCGGTAATGATCAAATTTGGGCGGGGAGAATCCTCTAAGATTCGATTCTTTAAGGCTTCGGATAATCCATATCCTTCTTGTAAGCGATGACCAATATAAGAACGAATGCGTTCCGGTTTGACACCAAAAATTTCCGTCAAGGCAGAATACAGTACCGCATGGGCCGTTTGACCATCACAATCGTGGTCCGTTTCAATCCCAATCACTTCATTTTCGCTAATGGCTTTGATGAGTCGATTCACGGCTTTGTCCATGTCTTGCATGGAATCGGGGGCATCAAGGTGTCCAAGCCTTGGAGAAAGGCAGGCCTCCGTCCCCCATTTTTCAGGAAAAGGACGAGCGGCAATGACACGGGCTAAAACAGGATCCAGGCCCTCTTGAATTAAAGTCTCAACGAGTTCTTGCTGACAATTCCTTTGTTGAATTTTCATAAAATTTCTGAACGTAACTTTTCAATTTCTGCCTCAGATAATCCCAAGGCTTTCGCCACCATCGTTATATTGAGTCCTGCGGCAAATAAATTTTTTACAGCAAGCCCCTGAATTTCTCTCCTCCCTTCCTCAAACCCCTGTTGAAGCCCCTGCTCACGTCCCTGTTGAAGCCCCTGTTCACGTCCCTGTTGAAGCCCCTGTTCACGTCCCTGTTGAAGCCCTTGTTCACGTCCCTGTTGAAGCCCTTGTTCACGTCCCTGTTGAAGCCCTTGTTCACGCCCCTGCTCCAGGCCTTTTTCAAGACCCTTTTCAAGACCCTTTGCTTCCGCATCTTCTAGCTTTTGCGTAAACACGGCTTTTTCATCCCACATTCGCTTTTGTTCTGCTTCATAGGTATTCATGTCAATGTCTGTCCACCCCGAACGTTCAAGTTCTTCATACGCTCGTTCGATTACTCCATCGGACTGCGCTCCGGCAATCTGCATCAGCTCATCTTTATGTGAATCCCGGGCATGCTTAAAAAAGTATGCCCACTTATCTACCATTGATTCCAATTCATCGATTCCCTTATTAAATTTTGGCAATTCCAAAAAAGTAAAAGAAAAATCTTTTAGATCCCGACTATAGGTTTTTTTATCCAGAATCACGTGATCTGATTTATACCCTGGCTTATCGGGAAACATAATAAAATCGGTAATTGCTAAAAAAATAATCTCTTTGAGATGTCGATATTCTTCCCCAACCCCCAGCTGACTGGAATAGGCCTTTGCGGCGTAATACTGGGCGCGCTTTTCAAATCCAGGAAGTTTGGCCACTTGCATTTCAACGATATATTGCCGACCTTCATGATCTTCGCATAAGACGTCCACAACACTTTGTTTAAGAGAAGCGATTTTGGGGTCTTGATTGGTTTTCAGAAAACGGACTGTCTCAATTTTCTGTCCCTCTCGAAACTCTAACATGTCGTTAATAAAGTGAATCAAAATATCTTTATTTCGTTCCGTTCCAAAGATTCTCTTAAAGGCATAATCATTTTTAGGGTCTAAAAATCGGGTAATTGACATCTTCACATCCTAGTTTGTCTCATCCATGTTACAGACCTACTCTCACAAAATTCTATATCGATGTCCAGCACTTTACTCAGAATCTTGCCGAGTCCTTTTAGGCTTCCCTGCCGTCACAAAGGGATTCACACTCGATTTGCAGGTGAGTCTGATAGGAACGCCGCGAAGCTTAAATGCCTTTCGAAAAACTTGGATAAGATAACGCTTATAACTTCCTGGAATGCGCTCTAACTGATTCCCGTGCAAGACAATTTGCAGGGGCTGATGCCCTCCTACATGCCCGAAACGAATCTTAATTCGACGTCCTCCCACCATAGGAGGTTCATGATCTCGTACGGCCGCTTCCAAGACTCGATTAATGTCCGCGGTACTTAAATCCCGACGTCCGGATTCATAAGCCAAATCAATGGAAGGGTATAAAGTCCCCACTCCCGTCCCATACTTAGCGGAGATAAAGTGAACATCAACAAAGCTTTCAATAAACGTCAAACGACGATCGAGCTCTTGTTTCATTCGTGCTTTTTGATCTTCTGGTAAGTGATCCCATTTATTCACTGCGATCACAATGCCCTTCCCAGCATCCAAGGCAAAACCAATTAAATGTAAATCTTGTTCCACAATGTTCTCAGTCGCATCAATCAAAATGACAACCACCTGAGCATCTTCAATCGCGTTAAGGGTTTTCACAATCGAGAATTTTTCTAAAACTTCTTCAACTTTCGATCGACGACGAACCCCAGCTGTATCAATCAAAGTGTATTGCTTCCCCAGGCGTTCGAAAGGAATGTAGATACTGTCTCGGGTAGTTCCAGGCATGTCATATACAACAACTCTTTCCTCTCCCAATAATCGATTCACCAAGGTTGATTTTCCGACATTTGGTCGCCCCACAATGGCCACTTTATTTGAAACGGCGTCTGAGGAATCCAGAGAATCTGTTTCTTCTGAAGGTAAAAGTTCCAAGATCTTGTTTCGAAGATCATTCATGCCCTGACGGTGTGCTGCGGAAATTCCCAAAGGTTCGCCCAAACCCAATTCGTAAAAATCGAGTAGCACCGACTCTCGAACGGCATCCACTTTATTAACCACCAAAATCATTGGCGTTGAATATTTTCGAAGGGCTTTGAGAATTCGATAATCTTCCGCTAGCAATCCCGCTTTGGCATCCACGATAAAAAGAACCAGCTGAGATTCCATAATGGCTTGATCCACCTGATCCTGCATCAGGGTTTCAACTCCTTCTTTTTGAGTCGTCAAACCTCCGGTATCCACGACGATTACCTTACGTTCCTCGATCATCGCCTCGCCGTATTGACGATCCCGCGTTGTGCCCGGCATGTCATACACCAGAGCCTGACGTGTTCCTGTTAATGCATTGAATAAAGTGGATTTTCCAACATTAGGTCGTCCGACGAGCGATATCACCGATCTCATATTTGCTTCCCGCAAAAAGCGCGGAGTATATCCGCAGGGTGGAGCAGAAATCGATGTTTAAAATCTTTAAAAAACTAGGCATACAAAAGTGGAATTGGAACTGCCCAGAGCCCCTCTCCCATCGAAACGACATGAGGACCGGTGTGAAAAACGATTCCAATAAACTTTTTACGTGCAGGAATGAGATGCTCTTTAAACCATTTAAGATTTTTAAAATCTGAGGCACCAGGAGAAGTACTGGCTTTTACCTCAATGCCTAATATATCTCCGTGCGGCCCTGTCACGAGGTAATCAATTTCCCGTTTATCTTTATCCCGATAATGCGACAAAACACATCGGTCTTCGCTTGCATCGACATGTTTTTGCAATTCATTTCCAACATGCGTCTCAATCAATTTGCCCACGCAGTCTCCTTCAAATCGAATGTCTTCTAATTGCCAACGCAGAAGAGAAGCCATCAATCCACTGTCATTCATTAATAACTTCTCCTGCTTACCGATACGATCGTAATCTGTATTGGCATAGGCCGGAATTCGATCAATGAGATACAAACTTTTCAAAGCATTGAGGTACGTTTCTAAGGTTTGCCTTTGCAAGGACAGACTAGAGCCAATCGCCGTGATATCGACCGGCTTGGTTGACCAGGCTGCGACAACGGTCATTAAATTCTCCATGGCCTCCTGGCGCTTAATGTTCACGATGTCTTTTAAATCTCGTTCTAACAAAGTATCCACATAATTTTGATGCCAGAGAGTTCGATCGTAGGCTTCAAAATAAAGCGGTTCTGGATATCCACCCCGCAGAGCGATATGAATAATTTCGTCTCGAGTCCATTCTCTCTCAGGAGATGTGAATTTTTCTTCAAAAGCATCTTTTAAAAAATGAGGTAAATTCCCTGCTATTTCTCCTTGCGATAAGGGTCGAAGAGGGATCTTTCGAATTCGACCGGCTAAGGATTCTGTCACTCCAGGCAGAGATTGAATATCCGCAGATCCTGTTAATAGAAATTGACCCGGATCCGTATTTTCATCAACCACCATTTTGATGGCAGGAATGAGCTCCAGGGCTTTTTGGACTTCGTCAATAATCATAAGACCTGCGGACTTTGCCTCTTTTTTAATGAACTCTTGAGGATCTCCCTTCGCTGCTTGCAGTAGCAACTTATCGTCAAGTGTGCAGTAACGGCCGTTGGAGGGAATTAAGGTCTTGGCTAAGGTCGTTTTTCCACACTGCCTTGCCCCAGCAAGAATGACAACTCTTCTTGTTTTTAAAGCATTCTCCACAATAGCGGTTTGCCAACGAAGGTATTTTGACATGGAAAAATTCTCTCTTTTAAAACCCAGAGCCTAGCGGAATCCGACTATTTTTACAATTGAATGCCGACTATTTTTACAATTAGGATCCGACTATTTTGACATTTCCCCTCGCAACAAGCCTCTAAATGAAAATCCTAAGCTCCACAAACTTGCAAAATAAACAGCCACTCCCAGCATCAATAAAAGGCAAAGCGAAAAAAATCGGTGAAAAAAATTCAGAGACCAAACCCCTTGAATTTCAGTTAACAAGAAAAGCAGAATCCCTGACATCAACAAAGCACTTAAGCCCATTCGAAACCCATCCTTCCAAGCGTCCTTCGAAATTTTCCAAGCCATTTGCTGAGACAAAGCCCGCCA